>OGXN01000177.1_pt1 | contig 89090 bp, 74 predicted proteins | sample 1576281 | NCBI WGS metagenome assembly OGXN01 (sample SAMEA3541494, study PRJEB24748) | human gut metagenome | biome: human gut; feature: human-associated habitat; material: faeces | place: China | collected 2012
CAGATGCCCACCGCCTCCGAGCTCGGCCGCCTCTACAGCCCCTACCAGTTTGAAGTCAAAAACGCCAACAGCGACTTCTTCCCCATCACCATCTCCAACATCCTCTCCAACGACGGCACCAGGCTCTCCCCCTTCGGCGGACCGGGTGCTGAGCAGGTCAACAAGATCGTGGCCGCGGAGCTCCCCTTCCAGCAGCCCTCCAGCCTCGCGGGCTTTGCCGGATGCCGCCTCACCCCGGGATGGTACAAGACCGACTCCAAGGCGGCCATCGCCAAGCGCTTCGCCTACCAGTCCGGCGTTCCCGGCGTGGGGATTGGCAACGCCTTTGCCGACCCCATGCTCCCCGCCGACAAGGTCTTCTCCCACAATGAAATCATGGGAGACGCCTCCCTGGGCGACTTCTGGGACCACGGCCTGATGATTAACGACGCCCTCTGGGACTCCTGGTTCGCCTCCTCCCTGGCTTCGCGCCCCTCCAGCATCGGCGGCACGGGCAAGGAGGAACTTAAGACCGTCCTCAAGGAAGCCTTCTCCACGGACGCTTCCACCAACAAGGCCGCGGGCATCGCCAACAGGCGCTTCGTCCCGGACCTCCAGGGCAAGCCCGCCGAAGCCGTCATCGACGAACTTTCCAAAACCGACGAGGGCTACAAGCAGGCCGGCAAGTACCTCACCGTGGCCGGAGGCTTCAACGTCAACTCCACCTCCCAGCGGGCCTGGGAAGCCACGCTTCTCGGGCTTAAAAAGAGAAAGCTCCTCTACTCCAGGAGCGGGATGCCCTCCGTGCTCAGCAACAGCCAGGCGGCCTTCTCCCGCTTCGGGGTGGCCAGCAGCGACAAGTCCCACGTGGACGACTACGGCTCGGTGGGGGTGACCCAGGGCATCCCGGACGGGGAGGCCATGGCGTGGTCCGACCTGAGAACGCTCAGCGACTCGCAGATCAAGTCCCTGGCCCAGAACATGGTCAAGGAGGTCAAGAAGAGGGGGCCCTTCCTGAACATGTCCGACTTTGTCAACCGGCGCCTGCAGAGCGGGGAGATGGGGGTGAAGGGGGCGCTTCAGGCGGCCATTGACGAAAGCTCCATCAACAGCACGTTTGACGAACTCTCCGACATGGTCATCACGCCCAAGGGAGGGTACCCGAACCAGGACGCGGCCAAGGGGTCGGTGTATACGGCGGCTCCCGGCTACCTGATCCAGTCGGACGTGCTGGCGGTGCTGGGCAACATTTTAACGACGCGCGACGATACGTTTACGATCCGGGCCTACGGGGAGCTGACCAACCGGGAGGGGGTGGTGCTGTCGCGCGCGTGGTGCGAGGCGGTAGTGCAGAGGGGGATCAACTACGTGGATCCGGTGAACAGCCCCGAGACGCCGGTCAAGAAGATCAACATGAAGAGCGGAGCCTTGGAGGAGACGGAGCTGAGCGCGGTGAACAAGGCGTTCGGGAGGAAGTTCAACATCGTGTCCTTCCGCTGGCTGTCTCCCGAGGAGGTGTAGGAGAGAGAAGACGGAAGGGTTTTATCAGGGCCGCTTTCCCAGCTAGAGGGAAAGCGGCCCTTTTTGTGCTCCGGGGAGTCAAGAGGGGGACTGCGAGGTTCTCCCGTCAGACGAGAGGGGCAGATTGGCCACTAGGGGCCGGTGCGGGCAGGGAAGTGCGCGCAGGAAGTCATTCCGTTCAGCGTGCGGAGAGGTGGCGGCTTCTGAAGACGAAACCGACGGCAAAGGTAACCAGGGTGCCGATCGTCACGCGCCAGGGGAACGCTATTTCCGGAATATATTGTTTCCAGCCGCCGGGAAGAGGAATGAGCTCCGTCAGGAAGGCGATGACCAAGAAGCCAGCCGCCATGGCAATGATGTTCCCCTTGTCATTTCCCCTGGTGCGCGTCAGCATTCCCAGCAGGAAGATGCCGAGCAGGGAGCCGTAGGTGTAGCCGAAGATGCCCAGGGCTATTTGAATGATGCGGACATCCGGATGGTGCACCACGTACCACGCCGTAATGGATCCCACCAGAATGAGCAGCAGGGAGAAGCCGGCCGTTCCCCAGCGCACGCACCGGAGGAGTTCCCGTTCCGTGGCTTCCGGTTTGAATACCCCCTGGTACCAGTCCTTGGTGGCGGTGGTCGCCAGGGAGTTGAGGGCCGTGGAGAGGGAGCCCATGGCGGTTGCCAGCAATCCGGCGATCAGCAGCCCGCGGATGCCGTTGGGCAGTTCATGGATGATGAAGTAGGGGAAGACGTGAAGCTGGGGCGTGTCCGCAGGGAGGGCTGCTGGTGTGGTTTGGTAGAAGACATAGAGGAGAATGCCCGTGAACAGGAAGACAATGACGATGGGGAAGTCCAGCAAGCCGGAGACGATGACGGCCCGCGTGCCGCCTTTTTCCGTTTTTGCCGCCAGCATGCGCTGCACCATGTCCTGGTCCGTTCCATGCGTAGCCATGGTGATGAAGGTGGCCCCCAGGAACGCAGTCCATACCGTGTATTCCTGGCCCAGGATGTGGACGCACTGCTGCAGGAAGTCCAGACCTTCCTTTGTTCCCCAGGAAAAGAATTTCCAGTCGCCACCGCCGTTCATGGAGGCGGAGATGGAGGCCCACCCGCCGGGGATGTGGGAGAAGAGAACCCACAGGGCGGAGAGCATGGAGACGCCGAGCACGACCGCCTGGAGAACGTCCGTCCAGACGACGGCTTTTAAACCGCCTATGGCCGTGTAAATGGTGGTGGCAACGGAGATGGCGACCAGCGCCCCGATGTAGAGCAGGACAATCTGGTCGGAGTCCGCCGTGGCGCCCGTCATGAATTGGTAGGCAATGACCAGGAGAATGCCCGCAAAGTAGAGTCTGGTTCCGCTGGCCAGCACCCGGCTGACCAGGAAGACCATGGAGGCCGTGCGGCGCGTCAGGAGCCCGAACCGTTTCTCCAGGTATTCATAGATGGAGACTACCTTGTAATCATAGTAGGGTTTCAGGAAGAGTTTGCCTACGATGATGCGGCCCAGAATGGTGCCGATACAGAGCTGGGCGTACGTGAAGTTGCGCGTATGGTAGCCTTCTCCCGGAGCGCCCAGAAAGGTGGCCGCGCTGATTTCCGCCGCCAGGATGGAGGCCAGAATAGCCCACCAGGGCAGGGAACGGTTTCCTAGGGCATAGTCCGTCAGGGAGTTCTGCTTTCGTCCCGCATAGATGCCAATGCAGAAGATAGCGAGAAAGTAGACGGCGATGACGAGGATATCCGTGAACATGCCTGGAGAGAGAAGGCCTTTTCCTGAATTGTTATTCTGGAAAAGGCCCCGGGATCAATGAATGGTCAGGAGTGGCTTTTGTGTTCAAGCGCGGCGGAAACCAAACCGGAGAAAAGCGGGTGGGCCCGGTTGGGTGCGGACTGGAATTCCGGGTGGTACTGGCAGGCAATGAAGAAGGGGTGGGAGGGCAGTTCCACAACTTCCACCAGCCCGTGTTCATCATTGACGGCGCTGATGACCAGGCCTGCGTTTTCCAGTTCTCCACGGTAGGCCGGGTTGAATTCATAACGGTGGCGGTGGCGTTCCGTGACGCTGTCCTTGCCGTACAGCTTGTGCGCCAGCGTTCCGGGCTGGATCAGCGCCTTGTAGGCGCCCAGGCGCATGGTTGCGCCCATGGCCTTGATGCCCTTCTGTTCTTCCTGGAGGCTGATGACGGGGTGGGTGGATTTTTGATCGAATTCCGTGGAGTTTGCGTCGTCCATGCCGCAGATGTGGCGCGCGTATTCAATGACGGCTACCTGCATGCCCAGGCAGATGCCCAGGAACGGGATGCCCTTGGTGCGCGCGTATTCCACCGTTTGTATTTTTCCTTCAATGCCGCGGTCTCCAAAGCCGCCCGGCACCAGAATGCCGTCCACGGAGCCGATCAGCGCTTCAGCGCCTTTTTCTTCAATTTCTTCCGCGTCTATCCGGAGGATTTCCACGCGCGCGTCATTTTCCGCGCCGGCATGGGTGAAGGATTCATAGATGGATTTATAGGCGTCCTGAAGGGCGATGTATTTGCCCACTACAGCAATTTTTATGGAGTGGCTGGGGCTGATGACGCGGCCTACGTAACGCTGCCAGTCCGCCAGGTTGGGCGCCGGAACGTCCAGGCCCAGGCGCTTGGTGACGATGCGGTCTATTTTGTCCTGGCTAAGGTCCAGGGGGCATTCGTAGATGGTGTTTTTAACGTCGCGGAAGGCGATGACGTTTTTGGCCTCCACATTGCAGAACATGGCGATTTTGCGCCGTTCGTCCTCGCTCATATCGTATTCCGTCCGGCAAATGATCACGTCCGGCTGGATGCCGATTTCCCGGAGCTTGGCGACGGATTGCTGGGTGGGCTTGGTTTTCATTTCCCCGGCGGCCTTGATGTAGGGGAGCAGGGTGACGTGGATGAAGCAGACATTGTCACGGCCCACTTCCAGGGCGAATTGCCGCAGGGCTTCCAGGAAGATGTGGCCTTCCATGTCCCCCACCGTGCCGCCTATTTCCGTGATGATGATGTCCACGTCAGATTTTTCCGTGACTTCATAAAGACGGTTTTTGATTTCATCCGTGACGTGCGGAATATATTGAACCGTTTTCCCCAGGTAGTCTCCGCGGCGTTCCTTCCGTAGCACGCTTTCAAAGACCTGTCCGGAGGTGAGGTTGTTGAGGCGGGAGAGGCTGCAATGGACAAAGCGTTCGTAGTGGCCCAGGTCCAGGTCCGTTTCAGCCCCGTCATTCAGGACGTACACTTCCCCGTGCTGGAACGGGCTCATGGTGCCGGGGTCCACATTGAGGTAGGGGTCAAATTTTTGAAGGGTGACCTTGAGACCGCAGCGCTCCAGCAGGGTACCGATGGATGCTGCTGCCAGCCCTTTGCCAAGAGAGGAGACGACACCACCTGTGACGAAGATGTATTTCATGTTTATGGTTCCTAATGTGTGTTTAATAAGATTTGTTCCACCTGGGCCGCCTGTTCCGACGTATCCACGCCCACGCTGACGTGGTCCGTCAGGATGACTCTGATTCTGGCGCCGTTTTCCAGCGCGCGCAGTTGTTCCAGAGATTCCGTTTGTTCCAGGGGTGTGGGTTCCCAGCGCACGTAGTTTTCAAGGAAGTCCCGGCGGTAGGCGTAAATGCCCAGATGGCGCAGGGGGGGGGTGACGCGGGGATGGCGGGCGTAGGGGATGACGGAGCGGGAAAAGTACAGGGCGTCTCCGTTGCGGGCCAGGGCCACTTTGACAATATTCGGGTTGTCCAAGTCTTCCTGTTCGCTGATGGGGCAGGCCACGGTAGCCATGGACAGGGCTTTATCGGAGACAAGGGCTTCCGCCAGGCTGTCGATCAGGGCCGGGTCAATGAGGGGTTCATCTCCCTGGATGTTGACCACATGGGTAGCGCCGGGGAAGGACTGGACGGCTTCCGCCAGGCGGTCGCTGCCGCTGGGATGGTCCGGGGAGGTCATGATTACCTTGGCTCCAAAGGCCGTGGCTGTATCGAAAATGCGCTGGTCGTCCGTGGCGATGGCAATGTCATCAAGGCGTGAACACCGGGAAACGCGTTCCCATACGTGCTGGACAAGGGGCTTGCCTGCAATGAGGTGAAGCGGTTTGCCCGGAAATCTGGAGGATCCCCAGCGTGACGGAATGAGGCCGATGATATGATGGAGAGAATCTGATGCCATGGAAAGAGGAAACGCTTCGGAAGGTAACAACTCCCCCTGAATTAGTCCAGCCTCAAGCATCGGAGGGCCCGTTTTTCCGCAGGAACGGCGCCGTAGTCAGCCGGAAATGGCGGGGGTTCCCGCTAGTTGAGGTTTTTCCTCCGTCTTCCGGATGATGAGCGGCATGTATTCCCTGCGTACATGGAGTGGGACGTACAGTCCCTCCTTTTTGGCGCAAGAGAATAATATTTTGATGATGCCCAGGGAAATGATGTCCTGCGCAATGGTGACACTGTCCCCGAAGAGAAAGAAGAAGGTAATCGGCTTGATGAAGTAGAGGGTTGAAACGTACAGGATTCCCAGCTTGTACTGGTGGTCGCGGTAGATTCTGCTGACAATCCAAGCATAGGTCATGCCGATGACGGACAGGATGGCATACAGGGTCAGGCCCACGTAACCGAGCGTTTGAATGGTGGAGATGGGGCCGCTGTGCCATATGCCGTTCCAGGCAAAGGACGTCTGGTCCTGCGAGAGGTTGTAGGCCTCTTCATAAATGTTGGCTTTTACGATGCTGATATCCCGTGAGAATCCATCTCCGAATACTTTGTCCTGGATGAAGTGTTCGCGATCGTCGAGCGCCCATTGCCACATTTCAAGACGCCAGTTCGTAGAGCCCTCCGCATCCATGCGGGCTTGTACATTGACGTCCAGGAAAGGGAGTGCGGAGAGGGTGCGCTGAACACCGAAAGGAAGGGAATGAAGGGCTCCTGCCGAGGACATGATCAGAAGCATGACCATTCCGAAAACGGGGATCAGAATGCAGGATACCCATCTCCTGTAAATCAGGGAGACGAGGAAGAACAGGAGCAGCAACTGGGCCATCATGTTGCGGAAGCCGCTGAGCATGGCCCCGGCGAGCCCCATCAGGAGGAGGGCTGCACGCCAGGGACGCTTGATCATCTGCCATACGGAGTAGTTGATGATGACCAGCTGGACCACCAGCTGGGAAATGAGAAGGAGGGTGCCTTGCCGGGTGTTTTCCTGGCCAGGGCCGGCAGCAGCTGCCGCCGGATCTGCTCCGGCGGCATCCGGGGAGAGAATATTCCGGGCCGTCGTGATCAGCGTAGAGAGAATGACTAGGAGGATAGCCCATTGCAGCACTCTGCCGAATTGCTGGCTGGTAGTTTTCAGGGAGGAAAGGCAGAGGTAGGCAATCAGGGCTTGGAGGAACAAGATGTATCCCTTGCCTCCGTAATAGTCTTCCAGCACGTTCAGACCCAGGCCGAAAGGATGGCTCAGGAAGATATAGGCGACGTGCATGAAGATGACAAGAACGGCAATATCCTGCAAGGGAATGGAATTCCATGTCAGGGATGAACGCTTGATCATGACGTTCCATAGATAGAAAGGAACGGTGATGGTGTATGCCAAGAGGGGGGCGTAGTCCGCCATCTGCCCTACAGGCAGGAAAATAATGGGCAGCCATATCCACAGGTACCACACTTTTTCCTTCATCAGATATAGCCCGGCCAGGACGAAAGGGGAGACCGCCAGGGCAATGGAAAAGGGGTCTCCGTCCGCCGACATGACGCCGCCTATAATGGCAAGGAGAATGGCAACGACTGAAATCAGTACAACTTTAAATAAATTACCATTCATAGGGCTGCCCGTGATTCCCGCATATGAAGTAAAGGCAGGAAAAAGAGATGGATGGTGGAGTATAGGGGATTCGAACCCCTGACCTTCTCATTGCGAACGAGACGCTCTACCAACTGAGCTAATACCCCATGGGAAATACCGGAGGGAATCTAGTTGATCTCCTTCCCGAAAGCAAGCGTAATTCTTAACGTATGGCGAATAAGCCGGAAATCAAATTTGGAGGCTGGCCTGTTTTTACATTTTTTAACACGGATGGTTATAACGCGAGCAGGCATGAAGAAGATTTTTTACTCCGAATGAGTTCCTGAAGAGATGCGGGATGGGATTTCAGCGGATTCTCTGAAAAACATTAATACCGGGGAATATCTTTATAGTTCCGGAAGAGGTAGAATGACCGTTTCAGTCTTGAAGAGAGCCATTTGCCGCATGGCTGTTCAATGCCGTAATGCAGGATGATTCCGACCACGATCAACAACAGGCATGAGAAGAACCAGAAGAGGTTGGAATATGTTCCGTCGCGGTATTGCGTCCAAATATACTGCATGAAGTTCAGAACGGGGATGTGCATCAGAAAAATGGCGTAGGTCAAAAGGCTTGCCCGATTAATCAGATGAATGACGCCGGGCGGGATTTTCACGAACCGCGGCGCGTTGAATTTTTCCAGGGAACACGCACTGGAAATGGTCAGGACGGCTATCAGCGTGTCCGGCAGCAGAAAACCCATGGATATATTTTCTTCTCCAATCAAGAATGTCCCGATGAATGTTTGATAGAGAAGGTAACCTATTCCGCAAGCAAATATAGCAGGACTCCACGAAAAGAAACGTGCGTGTTTTTTATACAGTTGTGCTGCATAGCAGCCTGCAAGAAACTGCCATAGGCGGTAGGGAAAATAGGTGTAAAGCTGCTTATCCGGTTCCAGAAAGAAAATGCAGGCCAGCGCGGCTACAAAACTCAGCGCCAGCATCAGGAGAAGATATTTGCGCCCGTAGGCCACCAGAGGAAAAAAAAGTACCATGAGGATTTCAATCTTCATGTACCATAGAGGGTAATTGTCACCCGTGTATTGGTACACGAATTGATTGCCGCCGAATGAGGCGATGAGGACACTGGCCAGGTTATTGAAGTTAAAATGGCTTTTGTAGGACAGGAGCGCCGATAAGAGGAAGGCTGTGAACAATAACGGCCACAGGCGGGCAAATTTGGAGATATAGAAGGAGGAGGCGCTGAATTTTTCCTTCTTCAGCGTAAACATCATTAAAAAACCGGACAGGATAATGAACCAGTCCACACCCACGCCTCCTCCCGCGGGAGACCACCATGTCCAGTGGAAAAGGCAGATCATCAGGCACAGGAGGATTCGGATAAGTGAGATGCCCGGGATAAAGGCAGGGGGTTTCATGAAAATAAGGTATTAATGTCCCTACTTGTTCCGAATACGGTTCCTGAGGTGGCCTTCTTCAAGCAGGCCATCCATGTACAGGCCTACGGCCTGTGCTTTTCTGAGGCTCCGGGCCGCATTTTCCAGGGCCGGGAGAACTTCTTCATAGGAAGGAATGGCTCCTTTTTTGACGGGAGACGCTTCCACAATGTGCCATCCCCACCTGCTTTTAAGAAGCACGGGCTTGTGATCCGGAACAGCCGCCAGCTCCAGGCCCAGGGTTTCCGCCGCGCGGGCCGGGTTGATCCACCCCAGCTCTCCCCCCGCGGGTGCGGAACGTTCGTCTTCACTGAATTCCCTGGCAAGCCGGGAGAAGGCTTCCCCGGCTTGCAGGCGCGCCAGCAGCGTTTCCGCCGCCTGTTTAACCCGGGCGTCGTCCTTGTGCAGGGTTGCCAGAAAGATGTGCCGGGTTTTACGGAGATCAGGGGTTTTAAGCTGGTCGCGGATCAGGTCGTAATACGCCTTCAGGTCTTCGTCCGGCGGGTCCGCCGCCTGGGCCGTTGCCCGGTAGAGCTGTTCCGTCTGTTTGAGCCGCGCCGCTATTTTTTCCTGAAGCTGCCCCTGCGTCATTTTCTGGTCGTGCAGGGTTTTCAAGTATTGTTCCGTGTTTCCGTTAAAGCGGGAACGTATCTGTTCCACGGCGCGCGCGGCTTCCGCATTGCGGTTGGGGAGCTGAAGGTCATTCACCCTGGTTTTCAGCCGCAGTAGGGAGGAGGAAATCAGGTCGTACCTGGCCCGCGGGGCAAGGTCACCGGCTACGTCCGGCTCATGGGTGAGCCTGATGCCGCCGTCCATGTCCAGCACGGGCGGCTGGCGCAGGAGCCGGAGTTCCGTCACTCTTCTGGAGAGCTGGTTGGCCGTGAGGGGTTCACCGTATACTTCCGCAATCCGGGCGGAGCTGTCTCCGGGCGGTCCCGGCATGGGTTTCAGATAGGCGTCCATCCGTCCGGCCAGGAAGCCGTGCCAGAGAAACAGGTCCCCCACCAGGTAGAGCAGGAACGCTCCGTAGATCACGAGCTTGAACGTGAATTTTCCAGTGGGGGACATGGGATGAGCAGGGAAGGGGCTGCGGGCCTAGTTTCCGCCGCCGGAGTCTGCCAGGCGGGCGGATTCCGGAGGAAGGAAGTTGCGGAACCTCTTCTTTTCAATGCACTTCATGTAGGCTTCCTCCGGAGAGACAATGCCCTGCTGGAGTTTTTGCCAGATGGCGTCATCCATGAATTGCATGCCCATGGATTTCCCGCCCACGATGACGTCCGGGATTTTCTGCGTGGCGCCTTCGCGGATGATGCTCGCCACGGCAGGCGTGGCAAAGAGGATTTCATTGACGGCTACGCGTCCCGGCTTGTCGCTGCGCTTCATCAGGAGCTGGGCCACCACGCCGCGGATGGAGCCCGCCAGCATGGTGCGCACCTGGGATTGCTGGTCGGACGGGAAGACGTCAATAATACGGTCAATGGTCTTACTGGCGTTGTTGGTGTGCAGGGTGCCGAATACCAGAAGGCCGGTTTCCGCCGCCGTGAGGGCCAGGGAAATGGTTTCCAGGTCGCGCATTTCACCCACCAGCACAATGTCCGAGTCTTCACGGAGGGAAGCCCGTAGGCCGTCCGCGAAGGAGGGCGTCTGGAGGGGCACTTCCCTCTGGGTGACGATGGATTTTTTATTGGGATGGACGAATTCGATAGGTTCCTCCACCGTGATGATGTGCCGTGACTGGTTGCTGTTGATGTAGTCAATGATGGCGGCCAGGGTGGTGGATTTACCGGAACCCGTGGGGCCCGTGACCAGCACCAGCCCGGACCTCATGTGGGCGAATTCCTTGACCACGGTGGGCACGCCCAGCTCTTCCAGCGTGGCGATCTTGGTGGGAATGAGACGGAAAACGGCTCCCAAGCCGTGCTGCTGCCTGAAGTAGTTGCAGCGGAAGCGGGAGGTTTCATCCATTTCATAGGCAAAGTCCAGGTCCCCTTCTTCCAGGTATTTCTGGAAGGCCTGGGGATCACAGATTTCCGCGAGAAGGTTTTTGAACGACTGGCCTTCCAGGTTCTCGTCGGAAATGGCGGAAATAGTCCCGTTGACGCGGATTTTTGGAGGCTGGCCTTCGCTGAGGTGAAGGTCGGAGCCGCCGGCTTCTACGAGATATTTAAAGTATTGGTCGATAACAGCCATAACAGGAGTGTGTCAAAATTAAAGGTTACTTGATTCCCAGGAAGGATTTCATGATGGTCTTGTCTTCCGCGCGGAAGAGGCAGTCGTCCGTGGTGATGAGTCCCGCCTGGTGCAGGGCTCTCAGGGAGTCGTCCATCAGGATCATGCCCTGGGCCTTCCCGGTCTGGATGCAGCCGGGAATCATGAAGGTTTTGCCTTCACGGATGCAGTTGGCGATGGCGGGCGTATTGACCAGCATTTCAATGGCCAGGGCGCGGCCGTTGCCGTCCGCCCTGGGGACCAGCTGCTGGGAGATGATGCCGCGCAGGGATTCACTGACCATGATGCGGATCTGGTCGCGCTGCTCCACCGGGAAGACGTCCAGCACGCGGTCCACCGTGCGGGCCGCGGAACCCGTATGCAGGGTGCCGAGCACCAGGTGGCCCGTTTCTGCCGCCGTAAGTGCCAGGGAGATGGTTTCCAGGTCACGCATTTCACCCACCATGATGACGTCCGGGTCTTCACGGAGCGCGCCGCGGAGCGCGCGGGCGAAGGATTCCGTATGCTTGTGCACTTCACGCTGGTTGACGTGGCAGTTTTTGGACGGGATCAGGTATTCAATGGGGTCTTCAAGCGTGATGATGTGGTCGTGGCGGTCCTGGTTGATGAAGTCCACGATGGAGGCCAGGGTGGTGGATTTACCGGAACCCACGGACCCCGTCACCAGAATGAGGCCGTTGGTGTAGCGGGTGAGGGGCACCACGTATTCCGTCGGCAAGCCGATTTCCTCCATGGTACGCACCCGCGTGTTGATGATACGGAAGCAGATGTCATAACCCAGGCGCTGCTTGACCACGGAAGCGCGGTAGCGGCCGAAGTCGTTGGCGTAGGCGAAGTCCACGTCCCCCCTCTGCTGGAGGCGGTTCCATTCCGGGTCTTCCAGAAAGCCCCGCGCCAGAACTTCCGTGTCCTGGGGCGTGAGATTTGGCGCTTCCTCCCAGATGGGGAGGAGCTGGCCGAACCGGCGCCAGGTGGGGCGGCTGTTGACGGCAAGGTGGATATCGGAACAGTCAAAGTCCTGTCCAAGTTTAAGATATCCGTCGACGTGGGGCAAAATGTATTCGCTCATGTTGTGAATGCAGCAAACTGATAAAGCTACATACTAACGAAAACGGGGCTTTTTTGACCAGCAAAAAATGATATGGAAATGATTTCTGTGCGCCCGTCCTTCCGGGATCGCGGCAGGAAGCGCGGTTTTAAGGAAAAGGGAGGGCCGGGAGACTGCGGGGAGCTGAAGAAAACGCGCTCCCAACAGCGCCTTTTCAGCTTGTTGAGCTCCTTGTTTCCAGGGATCGTCGCCCTTCACGGCAAAGGTAACCGGGCGGGAAAAACATCCCGGCAGGATGTTTCCTGAAACGGTCCGGCGGGAATTCCGGCATTCACGGAAGGAGCCTGTTATTTGAACAGGCTGAGAAATTTTTTACCGGCCATGTCAAAGCCCATTTTTTTCAGGGAAGGGAAAGCCAGGGTAATCAGGATTTCAATGATGAAGCGGAAGATGGGGGAGTTTATCCAGCTTACGGAAGAATGCGGCCGCGGCTGTGGGGCCGGATGACTTTTTTTACCCGTGAACATCCGGATCAGGAGAATGCCTCCCACGGTGCCTACAATGGAGCCGATCACGGGCAGGGACATGGCCCTCTTTTTCAGACGCCGGAAGTGGTCCGCCTGCTGCTGCGTCTTTTCCGCCAGAATATCCGCTTCATTGACGATATCCAGCCGGGATGAGGCCACCCGCATCAGGAGTGCGAGCTTTTCTTGAGAGCCATTTGCAGACATGATAAATCCGTTTTGAGTTCTTCCGCCGTCGCGGGGGCGATGGGCGTGACATGGGTGCGGCTGAAGAGGATGAGCGCCACGGCAGCCGCCAGAAGATGGAATCCGGTGGTTACTGCCAGTCCGGCGATGATTCCCCAGAAGTAAGCCATGACCATGGTCAGCAGGCACCACAGGAAAAGATAGCCGAAGACGGCCATGAAGGCGCCCAGCAGGAACAGGGCCATTTTTTTGCCCAGTCTTTTGGACGCTTCCTCCAGCTCCAGCTTGAACAGGGCGGCCAGTGCTTCCACATGGGCCAGCGCCGCCGCTCCGGTTTCACGGAGGGACCGCACCATGGCCGCTCCTTCTTCCTTTTCCTCCACAATGGGGGTGACGAAGGTGCGCTTGAGTTTGTCAATCAGTCCCATGGCTCGGCTTGAAAGGGGTGAGGGCGCCATGCGCCGGGGCGCATGGCGCGTAATGAGGGGTTAACGGCGGCGGATGAGCAGGCCGATGAGAAGGCCCACGCCCATGGCGATCAGCACGGACTGGGTGGGTTTTTCCTTCACGTATTCTTCACCTGCTTCATGGAATTGCTTGGCCTTGTCACGGATGACTTCACCCTTTTCCTGGGCGTAGTCACGGATGGTGGTGGCCTGTTCCGTGGCCGCTTTGCGGATTTGGTTCACTTTAGCCGCGGCGAAGGCTCTGGCCTGTTGAAATCTGGTAACGGCAAGCTCGCGTGCGGAAGGGCAGGAGCAGCTGGTGTCATTTGCTGCTGCGGTAGGTTCAAGTTCGGTTTGTTTGTCTTGCATGGTTGATTAGAGTATTAAGGGTTGGTTCCTGTTGAAAAACATGTCGGCTTACATGTTTTCGCCTCTCACATTAGGAATTATTTAGCACGCTCCCCACTATTGGCAAGTGTGTAAAGCGGCTTCACCCGGAATTGTTCGCGTTCGTCAGCGGCGGCTTCCTGAAAAACCGCCGCGGGGGTCCGGCTTGATCTGGGGATCGTTCGGATTGCGGTAGCGCAGGATGCCGTAATCCCTCAGGTTGCGGATGAATTCCTGGGCATTGGAACGGAAGCGGGCATCGTAAAGGAGCAGCCCCAGGAAGCCCTGGTTCCTGCGCGCGTCCGCCGTAACGGAGGCTATTTGTTCAGACGCCTTGCGCAGGGCGGCCAGCGTGGGGGGGATTTCCTTGATGGCGGGGTCCAGGCGGTTGATTTTTTCTTCCGCCCCGGCAATGATCCTGCGCGCGTCCTGCACGGTGTCCTTCATGGCCGCCATCGTCGCGGGAAGCTGTTCGCCCGCTTTGTTCATCTGGGACAGCACGTTGCCGAGGTGCCGGAGGTTTTCCTGGCTCAGGATGCCTTCATTGATCAGTTTGGTGGTCTGGGCAAGTCCCTTGGCCGCCTCTCCGATGTTGAGGATGGCCTCGTCAATGTTGTCCGAATTCTTCTCAATCTGCTTGAGGATTTTCAGGATTTCCTCCGTAGCGCCCACGGCGTTGTTCTTGATCTTGCTGAAATCGCTTTCCGGCTGGCCGATGACCGTGGCGTGAGGTTCAATGTAGTCATGTGTGGGATGGGCGGGAGGGACAATGTCAATGTACTTGTCCCCCAGGATGTTCTGCATGTCCACGCGGAAGACGGAGCCTTCCTGGATTTTCACGTCGCTCTGGATATTGGCTTCCAGCATGACTTCATTGCCGGAGGGCAGCAGTTCGGGCGCCTTGGTGACCTTTCCCACCGTCACGCCGCCCAGGCGCAGCTGGGAGTCCTTGATGAGGCCTGCCGCATCCTTGAAGATGATGTTGATGGGATAGGTCTCTTCCTTGGAGGTTTTGATGTTGCCGAACCCCAGGATGACGCCGATGATCATCAGGATTCCGGCAATCAGGAAGATGCCCACCCAGGTTTCCGGCTTAAGTTTCTGCTTCATGGCGCTGTGGTAAAATGGTTATTGTTTCCGTTCACGTTCCGCCCGTTCCAGCAGAACCCGTTGAAAGTTTTCATGCCTGCCCGCCAAGGCAGACCAGTCTTCCCCGGAATCCCCGTACAGGAACCGTTGCAGGATTTCATCCGTGGAATGCAGGAGTTCTTCCGGTGTTCCCGTCCAGTAGACTTCCCCGTCCCTGAGATAGACGATTTTGTCCGCAATGCGGATCACGCTGGGCATGTCATGGGAGACGATGACGGTGGTGATTCCCTGGTCCTTGCATATCTGCCGGATGAGGAAGCTGATGCTGTCCGTGACGATGGGGTCCAGGCCTGCGGTGGGCTCGTCATACAGCAGGCATTCCGGCGTGGTGACGATGGCCCTGGCTACGGCCACGCGCTTGATCATGCCGCCGGAAAGGCTGGCCGGCATTTTTTCCTGCTGGCCCAGCAGGTCCACGGAGTCCAGGGCGGCGGAGATGCGGGCGTCCAGCTCCGTTTCATTCTTGATTCCTTCCTCCCGCAGGGGAAAGGCCACGTTTTCCCCCACGGTGAGGGAGTCAAAGAGGGCTCCCTGCTGGAACATGAAGCCTATTTTGCCGCGGATCTGCTTCTTGATTTTTTCCGGTGCGCCGCTGATGCGCCTGCCGTCTATTTCCACATAGCCGCCCAGCGGGTCCATCAGGCCGTCCAGATGTTTCAGGATGACGCTTTTTCCCGCGCCGGACCCGCCGATCAACGCCATCAGCTCCCCTTTTTCCACGTCAAAGCTGACGCCTTTCAACACCTCCTGGGTGCCGAAGCTTTGTCTGAGCTGATGGACGCGGATGAACGGCTGCATGGCGGTGCGGACGGGTTATCTCATGAATCCCATGGGGAAGATGGAGTTGAGAATCATGGTCAGAATGAAGTTGGCAATGAGAAGGGCTACGGAGGCGTATACCATGGCCTGCATGGTGGATTTGCCCACGCCCACGGCACCGTTTGTGGTGCTCAGGCCCTCCCGGCAGGAAATGGTGGAGATGATGAGGCCGAAGACCAGGGCCTTGACCAGGGCCACGATGATGTCCCCCATGGTGACGAATTTGCTCATGAAGTGCATCCAGTAGGCCTGGTCCACGTTAAAGGACGTAATGCTGACGATGTAGGCGGAGGCGATGCCCACCAGTACGGCCTCCATCATCAGGATGGGCATGGAAATGAGCATGGCCTGAATGCGCGGTTTTACCAGGTAGTCCACCGGGTCCACGTTCATGGAGTTGAGCGCGTCCACCTGTTCTGTGACTTTCATGGTGCCGATTTCCGCCGCCATGGCGGACCCTACGCGGCCCGCGAGCATCAGCCCGGTGATGACGGGTCCCAGTTCCCGGAACATGCCCACGGCCACGACGGCCCCGCCCATGGTTTCCATCCTCACCGTCTGGAGCTGGAAAAGCGTCTGGGCTTCCAGCACGGCTCCGGTGAATGCTCCGGTGATGATGACCACCGGCTGGGACTGCACCCCGATTTTTGCAATTTGCTCCACAAGAACGCGCATCCGGAATTTGCCGGACCACATGCACGCCGTTACTTGGTAAAGCAGCAATCCGATTGACCCCAGGCGGTCAACCAGCCTTAGGGCGGCGCGGCCGACCATGGTGGCTAAATAGAATTGCATGGCTTCTACTAATCACTTCTTCCGCTGCAAGAGCAAGCGCAATGTGCGCCACGGGAAGAAAAGGAAGGCGCCGCGTCAATCCATCAGGCGATGGACGTAAGGCGTTTCCGGTTCGCCGGGAACGGAGCGCAGCAGGAGGCGCGGAGGCAGTTTCCGCCGCATCCATTCGGAGGCGCGGCCCTTCCGCTGCAGGCGGCGGATTTCCTGCTCCCGTTCCGGGAGCCTTTCCGCCAGCGGCGTGGCGGATTCATGTTTCCGGTGCAGGCTTGCCAGGAGGCTGTCCCGTATGGCCGCCTCCGGCGCGGGGGAGAGGTGGCCGGAGAACAATTCCGCCAGTTCCGTTTCATATAAATCCCCCAGGGGCATGAAGTCTGCGGCCAGGGCTCCCGGCAGAAGCGGGGAATCCGTCATGAGGTCCGTTCCGTTCAGGGCGGAGAGCGGCAGTGCTCCTTCTTCCTGCGCCCACTGGCGCATGCGCCACATGACGGTGAAATGCTCGTCCGGTCCCTCGTCTGCCGTATTTGCCGGGATGGTCCATTCTCTGGCATGGATGCCCAGCTTGTCCGCCAGTGCTTTCGCCCGGACCAGGTTCCGTTCCGGAATGCCGGGCAGGCGGGGAATGAGCCCTGTTATCTTCAGGGAGGGCAGCGCTTCTTTTAACAAATGGGCCAGCAGGGGTGAAGAGGGGCTTTCCAGCAGGTTCATGCAGGCGCAGCCGTGCCCGGTTTTCAGGATGAAATCCGCCATGCCTTTCCGGAGGGCTTGCCGCAGCTGTTCTTCCGGCGCGGGCAGGGAAAAGACCTGGTGCGCGGGGGGTGAGGGAGAGATGACGGCGGAATCCCGCTCAAAGAGGCGCAGCCTGCCGAGGAAGCTTCCACTGCCGGACCAGGCGGAAGACGCGCCGGGAAGCAGGAAGGGGCCCTCCGCCCCGGCCAGGCGTGAGGTGAACACGGGCAGTCCCGTTGCCTGCGCCAGACGGCGTTCTTCCTGTTCCTCCCGTTCCAGCAGCCCTTCACGCCACGCGCCGGAAGGCGTACGCAGCAGCAGGCAGGGGGCGGGAGAGGAGGATGCCCAGGGAAGAACGGAAAATCCGGACTCCTCCGTGTTCCGGAAGACGCCGGAGACGGGGACGGAGCCCGCGCAAAATGCTGAATGGGGAATAACGGCTTCCTGCGGAAAGGAACGGCCGTTCCGGAGCAGGTGGAAGCGGAGGCCTTCCGTGTCCGCGGCGCCCAGCAGCAGCGGAACTTCCGTGATCTCCCTTGCCAGATAGGCCAGTGCCGCCCGGTGCTGGGACCGGAAGCCGCCGCGCAGGGCCAGTTCCCCGGTGTGCATGCCGCTGAGGGCCAGAGGCGGGCAGAGTACCAGCTCCGCCCCTCCGTCCAGGCAGGAACGGTACAGTTCCACGATGGTTCTGAGGTTCCGGGGGAAGTTGCCGGGAATGGTTTCCGGCTGGATCAGTCCTGTCTTCAGCATGTGCCGGCAGGTTAGACCATTCCGGACAGCCGGGCAAGCCGGGATGCGCGGGGCCTTCCCCCGGACTGTTCCTGCAGAGTTTTTTATCGCAAGGAGCTTGTCATTCATGGTCTCCATGGTATGATCTGCCCCGATTGCGCGCCGTCCGCTCTCGGGCGCATCAATCCGGAACTACTTATGAGGAAACAGTCAACACAGGGGCAGGAATCCTCCATGCAGCGCGCCGTGGCTCTGTGGCGCGAATACCTTCTCCCTTATAAAGGCACGCTGGTGTGGGCTGTGATAGGCGGCATGGTGGCCGCTGTCGCCAGCGGCTTTGGGGTTCCGGTGATTTTACAGGAAATGTTCCCCGTGATCTTTGACGGGAAGCCGCTCCCCCCGTGGGCGGAACGCGTCCTCCTGTGGTATGTGGAGCCGGAAAACCTGCCCTGGGTCACGGTATGGGCCACGGCGGCCATGCTGCCGCTGGTGGTGGTGGTCAAGGGCGTGTCTTCCTTCATCAATGTCTATTTGCTCTCCAAGATAGGGCTGGGTGTTCTGGAGACGCTGCGGCTCAAGGTGTACCGTAAATACCAGGATTTATCCCTGGCCTTTCATGACCGCCAGCAGAAGGGCGACCTGCTGAGCCGCCTGATGCAGGATACCCAGTTCCTCCAGGGGGGGCTGGTGCAGATTGCCAATGACCTGATTATCCAGCCCCTGACTCTTCTGGCGGCGCTGGGCTTCCTGATTTACCGGGCCTCCGTGAGCCAGCAATTCCTGATTCTGCTGGCGAACATGCTGCTGGTGGGCGTCTGCGTGATCCCCATCCGCTACATCGGCAAGAAAATGCTTGCCCGCGCGCGGGTGGTCCAGTCCAGCCAGGGTGATCTCTCCTCCACGCTTCAGGAAAATTTCTCCTCCCAGCGGGACATCCGCGCCTTTGAACTGGAACAGCAGCAGATCGGGCTGTTCAGGAGCAGGATTCACCGCTATATCCAGGCTTCCATCAGCGCGGTCAGGTGGCAGAGCCTGCTGACTCCCCTCATTGAATTCGTCAGCGCCATCGCCATGGGCGCCACCCTGTTTGTCGGCAATATGAACGGCATGAACATGGGGGACTTCGCCGCGCTGGCTACGGCCATGTACCTTTGCTATGAACCGGTCAAAAAACTGGGGGCCGTCCACAACAAGGCGGAAACGCTGAACGCCGGGCTGGAACGCATCAACCATGTGCTGGACGCTCCGGACGACGTTCCGGAACCGGAAAACCCGAAGAGCCCGGAGGAATGGAAGGGGGAAGTGGAGTTCAGCAACGTGTGCTTCGGCTACCAGGCGGACGCCCCTGTCATGAAGAACATAGACATCCGCATTCCGGCGGGGCAGGTGGTGGCTTTGGTAGGTCCCAGCGGCGCCGGAAAAACGACGTTCATCAATCTTTTGTGCCGCTTTTACGACGTGCTCTCCGGGAGCGTGAAGGTGGACGGCATTGACGTGCGGGAGATGGGCAAAAAGGACCTGCTTTCCCACATCGCGCTGGTTTCCCAGTTCCCCGTGCTGTTCCGCGGGTCCGTGGCGGACAACATCCGCATAGGCCGTCCGGAGGCTTCCGACGCGGAGGTGGAGGAAGCCGGGCGCATGTCCGCCGTGGACAGCTTCATCAATGAAACAGGGGAAGGGTATGCCCGCATGATTGGGGAAATGGGGGAAGGGCTTTCCGGCGGACAGAGGCAGCGCGTTTCCCTGGCGAGGGCCTTTCTGAAAAACGCCCCCATCCTGGTGCTGGATGAAGCCACGGCTTCCCTGGACATGAAGAGCGAGGAACTTATCCAGAAGGAAATTGAAAAACTGGCTTCCGGCCGCACGGCCTTCATCATTGCCCACCGGTTCAGCACCATCCGCATGGCGGACCGCATTCTGGTGCTGGAAAAGGGAAGCATCATTGCGGATGGAACGCATGAGGAGCTCATGGTCTCCTCCCCCCTGTACAGGGAACTTTACAACAAGCAGCAGATGGTTGCGGAAGAGGAAGGAGGCGCTTCATGTTAAGACAATTCTTGGAATACGCGCGGTATTTGAAGCCCGTGATGAAGCTGTTCATCGCCGCGCTGGCCGCCGGGGCCCTGGCAGCCGCCGCCAGCGGGTTCGGCTTTCCGCTGATGATCGCCAAGGTATTTCCGGTGGTCTTTGACAATACCCAGATTCCGCCGGAGTTTCAGGACTTCCTTGCCCGCATGGTGGACCCGGAGCACATGCACATCGCCATCCTCGTGTCCGTCTGCTCCCTGCTGCCCCTGGTTTTCGCCATCCGGGGCATTGGCACGTTCTTCAACGTTTACTGGATCAGCATCGTCAGCATGAAGGTGCTGGAGGAAATCAGGCTGGACGCCTTTTCCAAGCTGCAAACGCTCCCCCTCTCCTTCATTGACCGCCAGAAGAGGGGGGACCTGATCAGCCGCCTCATCAATGACGCCGCCAACGTGCAGGGGGGCCTCGTGGTAGCGGCCAATGACATCATCAAGCAGCCGCTTACCCTGCTGACTGCCCTGGCGTTTCTGGTATACAAGGTTTTTGTGGACCCGAATACGGCGGTGGTCCTGATGAATCTGGGGCTGATTGTCCTGGCGGTGTGGCCCATCCGCTTCTTTGGCCGCCGCGTGATGAAGAAGGCCAAGCAGGCGCAGGACGAGCTGGGCAATATCACGGCCGCTGCGCAGGAAAATCTGGCGTCCCAGCGTGAAATCCGTTCCTACGGCATGCAGGAGCAGCAGGTGGGCCTCTTCCTGGGACTCATCCAGCGGTTCTTCCGGATCAACCTGAGAACGGTGAAGTACAGGCACTTCCTGGTGCCGGTGCTGGAAATGGTGACGGCGCTCGGTTTGGGCATCCTGCTGGTGAGGGGCCATGAAATGGGCATTACCAAGGCTGATTTCACGGCTCTGGCTGCGGCCCTGTTCATGTGTTACGACCCCCTCAAGCGCCTGGGCGTGACGCTGACCAACCTGAAAAGCGCGCACGCCTCCCTGGAGCGCATCAACTATCTGCTGAAGGAGCCGGACACCATGCCGGAGGCCGCGGACCCCGTTCCGCTGGGGCGCGCCACCGGACAGCTGGACTATGACAGCGTTTCCTTCTCCTATGACGGCGCGCGCAAGGTGCTGGACGGCATTGACGTTCATATCCGCCCCGGGGAAGTGGTGGGCCTGGTTGGACCCAGCGGCGCCGGAAAGACCACGTTTGCCAGTCTTCTGCCCAGGTTTTACGATGTAAGCTCCGGCGCCCTGCGCCTGGACGGCGTGGATGTGAGGGACGCTTCCCTGCACGATGTGCGCAAGAACATCGCCTTCGTCTCCCAGCATCCCGTGCTGTTCCACGGCACCATCATGGAAAATATCCGGATGGGGCGGCAGGACGCCACGGATGAGGAAGTGATGGAGGCGGCCCGCGCCGCCGCCGCGGACGGCTTTATCATGGGCATGCCGGACGGCTACCAGACCATGCTTGGCGACGGAGGTAGCGGCTTGTCCGGAGGCCAGCGCCAGCGCGTGGCGATTGCCCGCGCCTTCCTGAAAGACGCCCCCATCCTGATTCTGGATGAGGCTACCGCCTCCCTGGACGCGGAGAGCGAGGCCCAGATCCAGCATGAGCTGGACCGGCTGGTGGAAGGGAGGACGGCCCTCATTGTAGCACACCGCTTCAGTTCCATCCGCGTGGCGACGCGCATCCTGGTGTTTGAGGGAGGCCGCCTCGTCGGGGACGGCACCCATGCGGAGCTTTACGCCTCCTGCCCGCTGTACCGGGAATTGTATGACCGCCAGTCCCTCTAAACCGGGAAGGGGCCGGGAGCGGAAGACTTTTTCCTGTGCCCGGATTTGGGCCCGCATGGCGATTTTTTCTCTGGCCATGATGGAAAGAGCTATTGTCAAACAAGAGCCATGATGTACTATTCCGCCAGCATGAATACACTGGATGAATCCCTGACGAATGCCGTTAAAGAGGGGAAGCTTTTGGAGTCTTCCCTGACCAATATCCGCCTTCTGCTGGCCGGAACCAAATCCCCCATTGCGCGGGAGGCTGTAGAAGAACTGGCTTCCGCCGGGGACTGGGAGGAATTGAATGACCGTTTTTACAAAACTCTGGCTTTCGGCACGGGAGGGTTGCGGGGCCGCACCATCGGCAATATCGTGACGAAGGCGGAGGAAGGGAACGGCGGCGTGAACGGGCGCCCGGAATACCCCTGCGTGGGCACCGCCTGCATGAACTACTTCAATGTGGGGCGCGCCATGCGCGGCCTGATCATTTATGTGAAGAAGCATGTGGAAGCCACGGACCCGGGCAGGAAGCCCCGGCTGGTCATTGGCCATGACACGCGCCACTTCTCCCGTGACTTCGCCGAATTCTGCGCGAAAATCGGCACGGACCTGGGCTGTGACATTTACCTGTTCGACAGTCCCCGGGCCACTCCGGAAGTTTCCTTTGCCATCCGTGAGCTGAACGCGGACTCCGGCGTGGTGCTTACCGCCAGCCACAACCCCTCCCATGACAACGGTTTCAAGGCCTACTTCAGTGACGGCGCCCAGCTTGTGCCTCCGCATGACAAGGCCGTGATTGAGGAAGTGAACTCCCTGACCTCTGAAGAATATGAACCCCTGCCGGAAGACCGGCGCGGCGCCCTCCACGTGCTGGATGCCTCCTTTGACCGCGTGTACATGGACCGCCTGAAAAGCGTGCTGCTCCGTCCGGAACTCTTCAGCAAGGGCGGCGCCAAAATCGTTTACTCCAACCTGCACGGCACGGGCGGCCACATCATCGTGCCCCTGCTGAAGGAACTGGGCTGCAATGTGCAGACCGTGGCGGCGCAGGACGTCCAGGACGGCCGCTTCCCGACGGTGGCCTCCCCCAACCCGGAAAATCCGCCGGCCCTGGCTCTGGCCATTGAGCAGGCGGACGCCTCCGGCGCGGACATCGTCATTGCCACGGACCCGGACGCGGACCGCATGGGCGTGGCCGTGCGCGGGGAAGACGGAAAAATGCACCTGCTGACCGGCAACCAGATCGGCTCCCTGCTGGCATGGTACCGTTGCATGAGCATGTCTGACCTGGGCATCATCAATGACTCCAACCGTTCCCGCGCCGTGATGGTGAAAACCTTTGTGACGACGGGCCTTCAGGATGCCATCGGCCACCACTTCGGCTATGAAGTGGTCAACGTGCTCACGGGCTTCAAGTACATTGCCCAGAAGCTCGGCAAATATGAGGAAGCCATTCCGGCGGAAAAACGGAAAGACTACCGGAAGATGAGTGAGGAGCAGACGCGCGCTCTGCGCCTGGAATACAGCCGTTACTTCGTCTTCGGCGGGGAGGAAAGCTACGGCTATTTGGCCCAGGACTTCGTGCGCGACAAGGACGCCAACTCCGCCGCCATCATCTTTGCGGAACTGGCGGCCTACGCGGAAAGCGTCGGCAAGAGCCTGCTGGAATTGCTGCATGAACTCTTTGAAAAATTCGGTGTGTACCTGGAAATGGGCAAGTCCCTGGTCATGGAAGGCGCGGACGGCGCGGCAAAAATCGCCGCCCTGTCCGCCTCCTACTCCTCCAATCCCCCCACGGAACTGGACGGGGTGGCCGTCAGCGGCATCCGGGACTTCTCCAAGGGTGACATGGTGGATGCGGAAGGGGACCCGATCCCCGCGGAAAAGATGATCTTTGTGGATATGGCGGACGGACGCAGCTTTGCGGTGCGCCCCTCCGGAACGGAACCCAAGATCAAATACTACCTCTTTGGCCACGGGAAGCCGGGCGTTCCCGTGAAGGAAGCCCTGCCGGCCGTCCAGGCCTCCCTGGACTCCCTGTGGGCTGCTGTTGAGAAGGATGCCCGCGCCCGTTCCAACGGCTAAATGTTGTTGATTTCTTTCCCCCGTCTACCATGTAATGTGGACGGGGGAAATTTATTTTCTTGCCAAGGAAGCAGGAATTCCGCAGTTTATAGTTCTTATGACATTTGCGGTCCACAAAACTCTCTCCGTGGCTGGTGCCCTTTTGGCCGGCCTTCTTCTCTCCTCCTGCTCCTCCACCTCCCAACAAGTCGAAGCTCCGGCACGGCTCCCCGCCTACCACTTTGTCCCGGGAAAAACGGCCGTGCTGCACAACGGGAAAGCCATTCCTCCCAGGAATGCCCCCGCACAGGTAAAGCGCGCCATTGCGGCCGCCAATTCCCTGGTCAACAAGCCCTACCGCCTGGGCGGCGGCCATAGGAAACACTATGATTCCCACTATGACTGCTCCGGCAGCACCTCCTTTGTGCTGAAGGAAGCCGGACTGCTCACCTCCACCCGCCATTCCAAGCTGTTCCTGAACTACGGGCAGAAAGGCGCCGGGGACTGGATCTCCGTCTATGCCAAGAACGGGCATGTCTTCATGGTCATCTGCGGCCTCCGGTTTGACACCACCGGAAGCGGCCGCCGCGGCGAAGGCCCCCGCTGGAGAGTGGACGGCCGCAATGCCCGGAACTTCCTGGTGCGCCACCCCACGGGTCTCTGATCCGGGCCTGCGCAACGGAAAACCGCGTTTTTTGCGTATGTTCGCGCAGGCTTTCTTGAACAATGGAAAGTAATGTGCTATCAGGTGCCAGGACGTTGATAGTTCCTTGACTTTCATGGCTAAGACAAAAATTCACGTAGGGCTTGAGATAGGGACAAGCAAGACTTGCATGGTCGTGGGCGAAGTAAAGCCTGACGCGACCGTGACGATCATCGGCGTGGGTGAAGTTCCTAGCGAGGGCGTGGTCCGCGGCGAGATTGAAGACACTTCCAAGGTCATCCAGTGCATTTATGATGCCTGGAATATGGCCCAGGACCATGCGGACGTGGACATCATGACCGTCTACCTGTCCGTGACCGGAGCCCACATCGTGGGGCAGAACAACCGCGGCACCTTCCGCCTGCCTCCGGATGAAAGCATCATCTCCCAGGAGCACATGGATGAGGTGACGGAAATCGCCCGTGACATTGCGCTGGGGCCGGAACAATTCGTCCTGCACCGCGTGCCGGGCCTCTTCTCCGTGGACGGTCAGGAAAACCTGACCAACCCTGCCGGGCTGACTGGCAGGACGCTGGACATAGACTGCCACATCATCCACGGCATCAAATCCCGCATCACCAACTCCTTCCGCTGCGTGCGGGAAGTGCCCTTGGACATTGCGGATGTGGTCTTCGCCCCCATCGCCACGGCCCAGTTCGTGCTCAACAGGCAGGTCAAGCAGGCGGGCGCCCTCCTCATTGACATGGGGGCGGGCACCACGGACTACGTCCTTTACCTGGACGGCCAGCTGGTGGCCTCCGGCTGCGTGCCCCTGGGCGGCGACCATATTTCCAATGACATCACGCTGATGACCGGCATACCGCTGGCGCAGGCGGAACTGCTCAAAAAGACGGAGGGGGACGCCAACAGCTTTTCCGGAAAGACCAATGAAATGGTGCGCGTGCGCGGGGAAGGGAATATGAAGGACGCCGCCATTGAGCGCAACGTGCTGAATGAAATCATCCGTTCCCGCCTGCTGGAAATCTTCAACCTGGTCAAATCCTCCCTGCCCAAGGACACCTTCAAGGGCAACCGCTGCCACGGCGTTTACCTGTGCGGGGGCGCCAGCCTGATGCGCGGCGTGGGGGAACTGGCTTCCCACGTGTTCGGCGTGGCGATCAGCCGCCCCACGCTGGTCAAAAACGGAGCGCCTTCCTACCTGGATGACCCGCGTTACTGCACGGCCATCGGCCTGATACGGTACGCCCAGATTCTGGATGCCGAGCTGCCGCAGCAGCGGAGCTGGCTGGGGCGCGTGCTGGGCCTCTTCGGCAGGAAGAACTCCTGATCAATCTCTATCCCAATCAAAAACCATGCTGGACTTTTCTCCCCAGGCCCCGTCCGGATTATCCGGAAAAATCTGCCTGTGCGGCATCGGCTCCGCAGGAACCAAGGTGATGGAGGAAGTGCTGCTGCTGGCTCCGCAGGAGGTTTCCGTGTGCGCCATGAACCTGGACGCCCGCCTGCTGAACGCCTCAGCCGTTCCGTGCAAGGTCCATCTGGGGGCCAGGCTTACCCGGGGGCTGGGTTCCGGCGGGGATGCCTCCGCAGGGGCGCAGGCTGCCTGTGAAAGTGAATCCTCCATCCTCCGCGCGCTGGAAGGCAGTGCGCTGACCGTCCTTGCCGCGGGGCTGGGAGGCGGGACGGGTTCCGGCGTGGCGCCGGAAGTGGCGCGGCTGGCCAAGGAGCAGGGCTCCTACGTCGTCAGCGTCGTCATCCGCCCCTTCCGGTTTGAGGGGGAACGGCGCGCCGCCCAGGCGGATGAAGCTTTATCCCGGCTGGCCCTGTATTCCGACATGGTGCTGCGGTTTGACAATGACGCCATGGAAAGCCTCATTGACCCTGACAGGGGAGTGCTGGAAGCCTTTTCCGTAGTCAATGCCCTCATTGCCCGCGCCGTGCTCATCGTGCCGTCCCTGCTGAACTCTTCCGGAAGCCTGCTCCGCGTGGGGCTGGATGACCTGCTCCGCGTGGCCGGAACGGGGAAGGGAATCTGCTCCTTCGGCGTAGGGGAAGCGTCCGCGGACGTTTCCACGGCGGACATGCTGGACCAGGTCCGGCACTCTCCCCTTTTCCTGGAAAAACGGCTGGGGGAAGTGGATGACGTTCTGGTGCTGGTGCGCGGCGGCAGTTCACTGACTTTGCGCCGCCTGGAAGCCCTGGCGGGCGGGGTGGCGGAAATCCTGGGGAATGGCGTGCGCCTCCATATCGGCGCCTCCGTGGCGGAACAGCCGGAAGACCGCCTGTCCCTGACCGTGCTGGGCGTGGTGCCCGTGGAGGAACCGTCGGGTTCTCCCGCTCCTGCCCCCGTTCTCCGTCAGGAAACAGCGGCTCCGGCGGTACTTGTACCGGAAGAAGAACCTTTTATCGGAGAGGGGAAAACCCTCATTCAACCTGTTGCTCCCCTTCCTGCCTCTGAACCGGAACGGCGTCCGGAGCCGGAACCCCCCGTTTCCGTTCCTTCCATTCCCCCCGTCGCCAGAAGGGATGACCGTGAACTGGAAGAGGAACTGGTGCCCGTCAGGCCTGTGCCGGACGTGGAGGAAACGCCCCCGGAATCTGCTTCCGTTGCGGAAGCGTCCGGAGCGGCTGGGGAACCGGAAGAAGAGCTTCTCCCGGTTCCGGACATCAAGGCGCTGGAAGAAGGAACTCCTCCGGAGGAAGGAGAGGAAGAACGCGCAGGACACGGGCTGTTTGCGCGGGTGCGCCCCCTCATCCTGGACGGGGAAGACCTGGATCTGCCCCCGGCGCTGCGGAAAAAGAAACCGGACCCGAGCTGATGCCCTCCCCCCGTACGTCCAGGGTTTGGTTTTGGGCGCTGGTTGCCGCCGCCCTTCTGTATGTGGCTCTGGTCAGTTGGTGGAGTCCGCTTACCTCTGACACGTACCACCATGCCCTGACGGGCATGGAACACCGCTTTTCCTTCAGCCTGGTCGGGGAACGCTGTGCGGCATCCTACATGACCTGGAACCCCAGAATCGGGGAATACCTGGCGTTTGCCGTGGCTACGGCGGGCAAATGGCTCTTCATTCTGGTTAATCCCTTTATCCAGGCGGGCATGGCGCTGATGATGTTTTATCTGGCCGCCGGGCGCAAGGTGAACCCCCGTTCCTGGCCGGACGTCCGGCTCTTTGGATTGGGGCTGCTCCTGCTTTTCACCTGTACGGCCCGTCCCGGCGTCACCATTTACTGGCTCTCCGGCGCAACCAATTATTCCTGGGCTGCCGCCCTTTGGCTGGGCTTCCTGTGCCTGTACCGCGGACTGCTGGAAAAGCGGGAAGACGGAATAAAAGGAGAACGCGGGGAAGACGGCTGGAAAAAGTGGACCGCTGTGCTGGCGCTGGGCTTCCTGGCGGGCATGACCAATGAAAACAACATTCCGGGCACCTGGCTTCTGCTGGGAGCCTTGTTCATCTTCGTGCGCCTGGTTCGGAAAAGAAAACTTCCGCTGTGGTTTTATGCGGGTTTGGCGGCGCAGGTGGCGGGTTCCCTGTGCATGCTGCTGGCTCCCGGCGTTTCCGCCCGGATGAACTCCGCCGCGCCCGGCTGCGCGGAACCGCTCTCCGGCGTGTGGGACAGGCTGGAAGCCGTTCCCGTGCTTCTCCTCCGGATGCATGAATACCTGGCCCTTCCCCTGCTGCTGGGCGCGGCTGCTGCCTGGATACTCTGGAAATGCTTCCGCCGGGACCGGAACTCCCTGCGGCTATGGAAAACCCAGATTGGAGCTGCTGCGGCATATATTTTGACGGCATACGCCATGGCTCTCTCCTTTGCCGCCGCCGTTGTTCCGGCGGACCATGCCATGTTCTCCGCCACCCTGCTGTTCGGCATTGGCGTGCTGGCACTCCTCCGCGCCTGGTACGGCATTCCCTGCGCCATGCCGCGGCCCCGTATCTTTACGTCCGTTTTTCTGGTTCTGTCCGGACTGTGCGTTCTCTCCACCCTTCACGACCACCTGCTCCTGTTCCGCCAGCATGAAAAGCGCGTCCGCCTGATTCTGGAACAGAAAAAGGCAGGCGTTCAGGAGGTCGTTGTTCCTTCTCTGGTGGCTCCTTCCCCCTGGTGCTCCTTCATCTTCTGGGTGGACCTGTCCCAAAACCCGGATGACTACGTCAACCGTGGCGCGGCCATGTATTACGGGATCAAGAATATCCGCACATTTGATGCAGTATCTGACGGAAAGTCTCTTCCATAATTCTGGCGGACGGCTCATTCCAATCCGCGCATCCCGTACGGGGTGCGACGTTCCAGAGCCAGCATGAGCTGGGCGTAACTCATGTTTCACTCCACGCACCCCGTATGGATGCGACGACAGACTGGTTAGAATTTACCGTGCCACCCCAGGTTTCAATCCACGCATCCCGTATGGGATGCGACCAAACTGGGCAGCAATCGCGGCAAACGGCTTCACAGTTTCAATCCACGCATCCCGTGTGGGATGCGACGGGCGTGGACGAATTCAGGGCGTGTGAACACCTGGTTTCAATCCACGCATCCCGTGTGGGATGCGACCTGGAGTATGCCCGCATCATCGGAGCCAACACGGTTTCAATCCACGCATCCCGTGTGGGATGCGACCCATTCTTTTGACCATTCATCCCAGGCTTCGTAGGTTTCAATCCACGCATCCCGTGTGGGATGCGACAATCCTTCAGGGCTTTGTTGTCGCGGAACGTGGGGTTTCAATCCACGCATCCCGTGTGGGATGCGACCATCCACAATCTGCGCGAGGCTATGATGCGCTACGTTTCAATCCACGCATCCCGTGTGGGATGCGACTGTACGGCTATTGGCTGGACCCCACCCCAAAAAACGTTTCAATCCACGCATCCCGTGTGGGATGCGACCAGGATAGGCTGGGGAACGCTGGTAGCGGAAAGGGTTTCAATCCACGCATCCCGTGTGGGATGCGACTCCCAGGGCCGGGAAGATCCGCGCTACTGGGCTGTTTCAATCCACGCATCCCGTGTGGGATGCGACTTGCGAGAGGTGTAGGCTCCAAAGTCTGCGGCATTGTTTCAATCCACGCATCCCGTGTGGGATGCGACGGCTTGGAAGTTAACAGTTGATGGTCAGTGGTGCAGTTGCCGTTTTGCGCCAACCTGTTCATCGTGCTGTTATTTTCAAGTCCGTAGTTTTTATTCCAATGATGTCAATGTACTTAAATCAAGGCTTTATGAAAACCGTCGGTCTGCCGGGAATTTCCTGTGAGCCTGGGGTTGGCGCAAGCAGGGGGAAGGAGGCTTCATCTGCCCTCATCTGCCTGCTGGCCGCGTTGGATTCAAGTTTATCCGGAATGGGTGAAGGAGTCCAGTTTCCTTTCCCGTATGGAGTGGGGGCCGCGTAGATTCCGGTTTTTAATTCATCGGAATCCCGTAGGAGTGCAGTTTTTTGAATTCGCCGCTTTTGGGGCCTTCGTCGGTAACGCCGTTGTTGGGGGCGGCGTAGGTGTCCAGCGTCATGGAGTCCGGGTAGATGTTCAGGATGTAGTAGGCCGTGATGCCGGAGCGGTATTGCAGGGTTTTTACCCGTGATCTTGCGGGAAGCAGGAACGGGGCGGGGAGCACCTTGTTGCCGGCGGGGGCGCAGATGAGGGAGGTGAGGGTGTTTTTTCCGTCCGGGGAGGTGATCATGTACAGGTCATGCGCGTGCAGGTGCCCGGTGACGACGAAGCGGACGCCCGCTTCCCGCAGATTGCGGTAAAAGATGTTCTGCTGTTCCGCCGCACTGTCATTATAGCGGCCCCACAGGCATTCCCGGAATTGCATGGGCGTTTGCAGGGTGCGGTGGGTGAAGACCAGGCAATGGCGCGGTACGGTGTTGGCCTTGCTCCTGTTCTTTTTGATCCACGCGCTGAAGTCCACCATCTGGTCCGGGGTCAGGTCAACGTCCATGAAGTACAGGGAGGCGTTTTTATGGCGGATGCCGTAGTTGAGTTTTCTGGTTGCCAGGCCCCTGGCTCCCTGTTTCCGGGTGGGCAGGAAGAGTTCCCTGAATTGTTCCGCACGGAGGGGGATGGATTCATGGTTGCCGCGCACGGCGTAGAAGGGGATGCCTTTTTCCTCCAGCATTTTGTTGAGTTCCTTGCGTTTGGCTAGCCCGTTGACGGGGGCGCTTCCCTCAATGTCCGCCATGTCCCCCACCTGGATGACCATGTCCACCTGGTGTTTCAGGATTTCTCCGTACAGGGTTTTGATGAAGTTGACGGCTACTCCTTCGCTTCCTTCCATGCGCCTGGGGGAGTCATGCGTGTCGCCGATGATGGCGATTCGCCACGGAGCCGGTTCCTCCCCCTGCACCGTTTGAAACAGAAAGATAAGAAATAGCGCAAGATATTTCATGGCACCCCGTTTTTACAGCCCGTTTGCTTTTCCTGCCAGCAAATTATGCCTGCGGCGGAAAAACACCGTGCGGAGTTTCTCTTTTTCTTCCCGTGGAGGGCGGTTTCCGGTGCGGACGGGAAGAAGCCCGTATTTTTACAGGTATGGAAATAGCCTCTGTTTACCGGAAGGGCCATCATCCGCCCGCAAAGACGCGCCTGCGTTTATTTCCCGTCAAAAGGAAGCCTGGCGGACGCGCGGAAGGACGGAAAAGCCGGGCATGGAACGCTCCATGCCCGGCTTTCGATGAAGTTTGCGGCTCCTGCCGGAGTCCGTTATCAGTGGACTTGCAGGGCTTTGGCCTGTTCTTCCGTAAGCTCCACGCACTGCCAGGGAAGGCCGCGCTTGTTGAGTTCATCCATGAAGGGGTCCGGATCGTTCTGTTCCATGTTGAAGACGCCCGCACCGGACCATTTGCCCGTGAGGATCATTTCCGCGCCGATCATGGCCGGAACCCCCGTGGTGTAGGAGATGGCCTGGGACCCCACTTCTTCAAAGCATTTTTCATGGTCGCAGATGTTGTAGATATACACGGCCTTGAATTTGCCGTCCTTCACGCCGGTGATGACGTTGCCGATGCAGGTTTTCCCCTTGGTCGTCTTGCCCAGGTCCCCGGGGTCCGGCAGCACGGCTTTCAGGAATTGCAGGGGAATGATTTCCACGCCGTTGTACATGACCGGGTCAATGCGGGTCATGCCCACGTTCTGCAGCACTTCCAGGTGCTTGAGGTAGTTCGGGGAGAAGGACATCCAGAATTGCGCCCTGCGGATGGTGGGGATGTGCTTGACCAGGCTTTCCATTTCCTCATGGTACATGCGGTAGATTTCATACGTGCCCACTTCCTGCGGGCAGGTGAAGCTCTGGTGCATGCTCATGGGGGCGGTTTCCCGGAAGGCGCCGTTTTCCCAGTGGCGGCAGGGGGCCGTCACTTCCCGGATGTTGATTTCCGGGTTGAAGTTGGTGGCGAAGGCCTTGCCGTGGTTGCCGCCATTCACGTCAATGATGTCCAGCGTATGGATTTCATCAAAGTGGTGCTTGAGCGCCCACGCCGTGAAGACGTTGGTGACGCCGGGGTCAAAGCCGGAGCCCAGCAGGGCGAAGAGCCCAGCCTTGCGGAATTTGTCCTGGTACGCCCACTGCCAGGAGTATTCGAATTTGGCTACGTCCCGGGGTTCATAGTTGGCGGTGTCCAGATAGTTGACGCCGGTTTCCAGGCAAGCGTCCATCAGGGTGAGGTCCTGGTAGGGAAGGGCCACGTTGACCAGCAATTGCGGCTTCACCTCCCGGATGAGGGCCACGGTGGAGGGCACGTCGTCCGCATCCACGGCATGGGTGGTGATGCTGACGCCCGTTCTGGCGCGCACGTCGTCCGCAATGGCGTCACATTTGCTTTTCGTGCGGGAGGCCAGATGAATGTTTTGAAAGATTTCCGGCAGCTGGGCGCATTTGTTGGCTACTACATGCCCTACGCCGCCTGCTCCAATGATTAAAACCGTGTTCATGATATGCCCAGTACATAAGTGAAAACACGCTGAAAGGCAATCACGGATTTGGTACGGTAATGACACGCCTTTCCATGGGGCGGAGGATTGTTCCCTCCGCAGGAGGGGCCCGTTTTTCCTGCGGAGGCACGTCATTTTGGAAATTTTCCAAAAATGATTGAACAGGAGATTGACGCAGGCTGTCCGATTCTTCAATATTGAATAATAGATATGATTAGACAAATTCTGCCAATAGTTGTTGCCGCCTGCGTTGCTCCCTGTTTTGCCGCGGAAGGCTGGATTACCGATATGGATGCCGCCAAGAAGCAGGCAGCCGAACAGAAGAAGGACCTCATGATTGAGTTCACCGGTTCCGACTGGTGCCCGCCCTGCATGCAGCTCCGCGCCAACGTGTTCAGCAAGCCTGATTTCCAGAAGGAAGCCTCCAAGGACTTCGTTCTGGTGGAGCTGGATTATCCCCGTAACAAGGAACAGTCCAAGGAAATGAAAGCCGCCAATGACAAGCTGGCCCAGCAGTACGGCGTGCAGGGGTTCCCGACGATCGTGTACGCGGATGCTTCCGGCAAGCCGTTCGGCGGTTTTGTGGGCGGCCGTTCCAAGGAAGACGTGATGAAGTCCATGCAGGATGCCTTGAAGAATAAGGAAGCCCTGCAGGCCGCCGAGGCCAATGTGGCCAAGGCTACCACGGATGAAGCCAAGGTTGCCGCGCTGATGGAAGTGCTCAAGCTGGCTCCCCAGGATTATGTGGATACTTTTTACGGCGATGTGAAGGCGGAGATCAAGAAGCTGGACAAGGATGACAAGTCCGGCCTGAAAGCCGCGGACGCCCACGCCGACCAGCTCAAGAAGGAACAGAAGAGCGTGCAGGATTACCTTGCCGGCAAGCTGACGGACAAGACCACGCCTGCGGAAGCCCTCCAGGTGGTGAAGGCCTATCCGGACCGTGACAAGCTCCTGCCGGAAACCCAGCAGGATTTGTTGATGATGGAGTTCGGCACTTACCTGAATTCCACCGGTGACGTGGACGGCGCCGTGCTGATTCTGGACAAGGTTGCCGAATTGGGGCCGGGTTCTGAGGCCGGTCAGCGCGCTCCCCGCATCAAGGCAGGCATCCTTGCCAACAAGGACCAGATCAAGGCCCAGATTGACGCCGCCAAGAAGGCGCAGAGCAAGTAATCTACGCCCCCTTTCCCTTATTCACTGATTAAGGAAAACGGCCCCGCTGCGGTTTCATCCGCGGCGGGGTTTTTATTTTCCGGAGGCGTACCGTTTGCAGGAATGTGAGGAGGACAGGGGTGTTCACCAGGGCTGGAAACCCGCGTTTCCAGCAGTACTGGCCATCCGGGGACAGGAGGGATGAATTGTTTTCCAGAGTAGAAAAGCCGGTCCCGGCGTGAGGCCGGGGCCGGCTTGGCTGAATACTCTCTCCCAACAGGAGAAAAGGGGGTTATTGGAGTTTGATGACGGTGTCCAGGCTGTCCCAGGTTACGCCCGCGGGCAGCGTGATTTTGTATTGGCCGTCTTGCTTTTCCAGCTTGGCGGCTTTTCCGTTTCCGTTGCCGTTCACGATGACGGTTGCTTTCGTGAATTTATCCCCAAGGTCCTTGATGAACAGCGGTTCGGAGCCTTTCAGGGCTTTCCCGTCCTGGGCGATCAGCGGGCTGACGTGGAGATAGACAGTCTTCTTTCCGCTGGCGTCTGTCTTGTAGCAGCTTCCGCCCCAGGGCTGCTCAATGTAGGGACCGCCGCGGGTGTTGTAGATGGCTTCCCGGTAGGGGGCTATCCATTTGCCCATGGACAGGAAGATATTGGCCTGTTCCGGGTCAAAGGCGCCCAGCGGCGTGGGCCCGATGTTGTAGAGCAGGTTGCCGTCCTTGACCGTGTTGTTGATCAGGAATTTGATGGATTTTTCCAGGGGAACGGTTTTTGCCTTGGAGGTGTAGGACCAGTTTCCCGTCCAGCGGGTGCCGGGAATGTTGGCCACCGTCATGCAGCTTTCCCACGGGGTTTTGCTGTTGAACGGCCCCAGCTTGCATTCAGGCGTCAGGAAGTCGCCCTTGAGTTCCTCCAGCAGGTCCTCCCTGTTGCCGCCGCCGCGCGTTCCGTTCATGCGGTTGTTGATCAGGATGTCCGGCTGGTATTGCTTGATGCGCCGCACCATGGTGCGCGGGTCCCACTGGTTGAGGGAGCTGTTGCCCAGGCTGTCAAACCAGAGGACATCCACCTGGCCGTAGCGGGTGAGCAGTTCGCTGAGCTGCCCGAAGTAGTATTCCAGATAGCGGTAGTGCTGGCTGGTCAGGTAGCAGGGGTTGAACCAGTCGCGCCCGGAATAGTAGAAGCCCACTTTTAGCCCGGCGGCACGGGCCGCCGCCGCAAACTGCCCCACGATGTCCTTTTTATAAGGGGTGGCGGCAATCGTGTAAGTATCATAGACGGACGGAAAGTTGCTGAATCCGTCGTGGTGCTTGGTGGTCAGCACGGCGTATTTCATGCCGCTTTTTTTGGCTATGGACATCCACTTGCGGGGATTGTACTGTACGGGGTTGAAGTTCCGGTAGGCGGAGTCATATTCAAAGTCCACGATGTTCTTGTGCCCGCTGGCGCTGTCTTTGGGCCGGGCCGCATTGCGTTCCCAGCTGATTTCCCGTTCCAGCAGGGAGGAGGGGTTCCAGTGCAGGAACATGCCGAATTTGGCGTTGCGGAACCACTGGAGCTGTTCCTCGCTGGCCTTGAAGTCAAAGAGCTGGTTTACCGCTTCATTGATCAGGTCGCGGTCTTTCACGGGGGAGAATACGTCTTTTTCCGGCGTGAGGATCACCAGGCCTTCCGCCATGGGCTGCATGCGGAAGTTGTCCACCGGGGCGCGGTTTTCGTCGCCCAGCCAGAGGTTGAGCTTGAGCGCCCTGGCTGCATTGCCCAGTTCGTAGGCCTTCTGGCCTCCGGCTTCCTCCATGATTTCATCCGGCAGTTCCTTCTTGAAGACGGCCTGGATGAAGGGCTGGTTCAGGTAGATTTTTCCGTTTTCACGGAAGGGGCGCAGGTTTTCCGGAATGGCTGTCCGCTCGTTGCGCACCATGGCGTAGGGGGAGGCGTGCAGATTGCCTGTTTCCACGGTGAAATAGACGGAGTCCTTGAGTTTTTCCTTCAGTTCTTGTTGAAGGTCCGCCACGTTTTCATGATAGGGTTTGCCGGAGTCAAAGCGGTTGGTGATGCCTTCCGCCTGTTCTTCCGTCATGACGGGGCCTATCCAGGCGCTCGCAATGGCATCCTTCGTCCCGGCTCCCACGATGATGCGGAAGTATTTTCCGGCGTCCTTGTCTGTCAGGGTGTAGGATTCCGCGTCCGCGCCCTGCCGGACGAGCACGGGTTTCCCGTTTCTGGAATCGCTCTTTTCCCAGCGGATGACGGGGGTGGGGGATTCATTTTCCGGGGCGGTGTAACGGCTTTCCAGCGTGGAGCCTGTGATTTCCTCCCCTTCAATGTAGGCTCTGGCATAGGGCGCCGTGTTCCCCGCCGCAAACGTGGCCGCCGCCAGCGCCAGAAGACAAAATAAGTGCTGCTTGAATCTGAACATGGCAAAAATGTTATTTTTTTGTATCCCGAGAACAAGATTCAAGTGCCGCGGCAGGGCAAAAGACCAGAAGCGCGGGTTTTGCGCACTTCCATTTCTTTAAGGTGAAGCCTTGCACGGAGAACGGAAACCTGACAGAATCCGCCCATGCGCCTGTTCATGATGTTCTGTGTGATGCTTCTGCTCGCCGGATGCGACACGCGCACCAGCGTGGAACGGGCGCAGGAGGAAGGCGTTCTGATTGTGGGCAATAATACGGAGCCGCAGAGTTTCGACCCCCACATCGCCACCTCCGTTTCCGATTTCAAGATCATCAATTCCGTGATGGAGGGACTGTTGCGGGGGGATTCCAGGGATGACGCCGTGTTCCATCCCGCCGTGGCGGAGTCCTGGACGCACAATCCGGAAGCGGACAGGTGGCGTTTTTCCCTGAGGAAGGATGCCGTGTGGAGCGACGGCGCGCCGCTGACGGCTCATGATTTCGTGTATGCCTATCACCGCCTGCTTCATCCGGAGTTTGGCGGACGGTATGCGGATATGCTTTACCCCCTGAAGAATGCGGAGGCTTACAACAGGAACCGCCGCAGCCTGGTTTTATGCGGCCCGGGTTCCCGGTTTGCCGCGGAAAACGGGTTGAGTGACGCGCTGCTGGACCGGGTGGACTGGCGCAGGCTGGATGCCTTGGGAGCCCCGGAGTGGGAGGAGCTGCAGGGCAACCCGTCCCGCATGGCATGGCCGGAGGGCATGCCGGAAGAGGCTGTGCGGAGGATGGCGGCCCTCATGCTGGAGGATGCCCGGTCCGGGCGCCCGGATTTATGGGATGCCGCCGGTGTGGGAGTCCGCGCCCTGGATGATCATACCCTGGAGCTGGCGATGCGCTCCCCCATGCCCCAGCTCCCCCTGCTGCTGCTTCACTGCACCTGGTTCCCGGTCCCCCGGCATGCGGTGGAGGCCCACGGCGGGATGATGGACCGGACGGGCGGGTGGACGCGACCCGGCTCTGCGGTGGGGAACGGCCCTTTTCTGATGGCGGAGCACCGTTTCAATGATTATGTGGAGGTAAGGCGCAATCCCCGCTACCGGAATGCCGGAGCCGTGCGCCTGAACGGAGTGCGTTTTCTTCCCACCGTGAACGGCTTCACGGAAACACGCATGTTTTTCAACGGCAAGCTCCATGTGACCAATAACGTGCCTCCGGAGATGACGGCGTACGCGCGGGAGCGGGGGAAGGGTGACTTTTGCCAGGATGATTATTACGTGACTATTTTCTACCGGCTGAACACCGGCCGCGTTCCGCTGAATGACGCCCGCGTGCGCCGGGCTCTTTCCTTGGCCGTGGACCGGGAGGCCCTGGTGCGCGACGTGGTGTGCGGGGGCGGCCAGCCGTGCTTCGGCTTTACGCCGGACGGCGCGGGCTACAAGACGCCGCACGGGGTGGAGTTTAATCCGGAGAAGGCGCGCGCCCTGCTGGCGCAGGCGGGTTTTCCCGGCGGGAAGGGGTTTCCCCGGCTGGAGCTGATGACCACGTCCCGCGAGGTGCAGAAGACCATGGCGGAGGCCATCCAGGGCATGTGGAAGAGGCATCTGGGCATTCACGTGGACATCCGTTCCTGCGAGTGGACGGCCTACAAGTTCGCGCAGAACTCCATGCAGTATGATTTCAGTTCCTCCTCCTGGTCCGGGGATTACCTGGACCCGTCCAGCTTTCTGGATTTGTGGAGCGCCGCCTCCGGAAACAATAATACGGGGTGGTCCCGTCCGGAGTACGAACGGCTGCTGGCGGAGAGCCGCGCCACGGGGGACCAGGAGAAGCGCATGGCCCTGCTGGCCCGCGCGGAAGCGCTGATGCTGTCGGAATCCCCGGTGATTCCCCTGTACTGGGCCAAACGGTCCTACCTGAAGAGGCCGGAGGTGCAGGGGTGGCACCCCCTGCTGCTGGACAACCATTTGTTTGAAGACATGAGCCTGGGGGCTCCCCCGGCGCATGGGAAGGAGGCCGCGCCGTGACCAGGATGATTCTGAAACGCCTGGGGCAGGGGCTTCTGGTGCTGCTGGTGCTGGAAACAGTGACGTTTTTCCTGATACGCCTGCTGCCGGGGCACCCCTTCATGGGGGAGAAGAAGCTGCCGGACCACGTTCTTCAGCAGCTTCAGGCCAGTTACGGGCTGGACCAGAGTTCCCTGGTGCAGTACGGGCGCTACTGGTGGAACATGCTGATTCACGGCGATCTGGGGCCGTCCCTGGTGAAGGAGGGCATCAGCGTAGCGGACATGATCGGGCAGTCTTTCCCGGTTTCCCTCCAGCTGGGGGTGATCGGCATGGTGATTTCCATTCTGGTGGGCATTCCCGCCGGGATCGTGGCCGCCCTGTACAAGAACCGGTGGATGGACTGGTGGGTGATGCTGGTTTCCATGGCGGGCATCTGCATTCCCGCCTTTGTGGTGGCTCCGCTGCTGGGCGTGGGCCTGGGGATGAACGTGCCCGGCCTGAGCGTGGCGGGGTGGGATTCCCCCGGCTGCGTGGTTCTGCCCGCGCTGACGCTGGGGCTGGTGAATGCCGCGTATCTGGCGCGCCTGACGCGCGGCGGCATGCTTGAGGTGCTGGGGCAGGATTTTATACGCACGGCCCGCGCCAAGGGGGCCGGACCCTTCCGCATGGTTTGGAGGCACGCCCTGCGCGGCGGCCTGATTCCGGCCCTTTCCTACCTGGGGCCGGCTTTTGCCGCCATGATTACCGGGTCTTTTGTGGTGGAAACCTGTTTCCAGGTTCCGGGCATGGGCCAGCACTTCGTGAACGCCACCACGGACCGGGATTATTTCCTGATCCAGGGGCTTGTCCTGTTTTACGGCATTCTGATTGTCGCGGCCAATCTGGCCGTGGACCTGGTGCAGATGGCCGTCAACCCCAGATTGAGAACGGAGTCATGAAGAGCGGGAAGTGGAACAATACGGAGGAACAGGGCTCCTCCCTGTGGAAGGACGCCTTTCTGCGGCTTTCACGGAACCGCGCGTCCATGTTCTCCCTGCTGGCGCTGGCGCTGATTGTGGCGGCCTGTTTCCTGGGGCCTCTCCTGCCATGGCTGCCGCATCCGAATGTGCAGGACCTGGCGCGCATAGCGGAAAGCCCTTCCTGGGAGCACTGGTTCGGTACGGACCAGCTGGGGCGTGACCTGCTGGCCCGCGTGCTGTACGGAGGCCGCATTTCCCTGCTGGTGGGCGTGGTGGCCACGGGCGTTTCCCTGGTGATAGGCGTGACGTACGGGCTGGTTTCCGGCTATGCCGGGGGGCGGCTGGACTCCCTGATGATGCGCCTGGTGGATGTGCTCTTTGCCCTGCCTTTTATTGTTCTGGTCATTATTTTCTCCCTGTCCGTGGAGGAACCCGCCCAGCGGCTGACGCAGTGGGTTTCCGGCGTCACGGGCTGGTCCGTGGAGATGGTGAGCCCCATGACCGGGCTGATTCCCCTGTTCATCGCCATCGGCGCGCTGGGCTGGCTGACGCTGGCGCGCATCGTGCGCACGCAGACGCTGGAGCTGAAGGGGCAGGAGTTTGTGGAGGCGGCCCGCTCCCTGGGCATCGGCCACATGAAGATTCTGTTCCGCCATATTGCGCCGAATTTGTTCGGGTCCGTCATCGTGTACACGACGCTGGCCGTTCCCGGCATCATGCTGCTGGAGGCCGTCCTGTCCTTCCTGGGGCTTGGGGTGAAGGCGCCCAATTCCTCCTGGGGCACGCTGATCAAGGAAGGGGCGGACCGCATGGAGGTGAGTCCGGAACTGCTCCTGTTCCCGGCGCTGCTGTTTTCCGCCACGCTGCTGGCGCTGAATTTCCTGGGGGACGGCCTGCGGGACGCCCTGGACCCCAAGTCTTCCAGGGATTGACGTTGTTGAATTAAAAAGAATGAAAGTTGCGTTAACGATCTCCATGCTGGTCATCTCCAATGTCTTTATGACGTGGGCGTGGTACGGGCATTTGAAGAAGGGTTCCCCGGCGGATGACAAGCCGCTGATGCTGATTATCCTGATGAGCTGGGGCGTGGCGTTTTTCGAGTACTGCTTCCTGATTCCCGCCAACCGCCTGGGCAATGCGGGCGGCCTGAACGTGGCCCAGCTCAAGATTATGCAGGAGGTCATCACCCTGTGCGTGTTTATTCCGTTTGCCCTGTTCTACATTGGGGAGAAATGGAAGTGGGATTACCTGTGGGCCTTCCTGTGCGTGCTGGGGGCCGTGTTCTTCGTCAACAGGGAGCGCATGCTCGGGTGACAGACGTGACAGACTTTTTTCATTCATATTCCTCCTGCGGAGTGGTCTCACCATTCAGAAAGATGAATATGAAAATAATACCCATTCTTGCCGCAGCAACTGTAGCCGTTCTGGCCGCAGGGTGCCACCACCACGATAACGACTATTACCGCCCCGGTCCGTCGCACCATTACAACCATAATCATAATAATGGCTGGCATGGCAACCAGAACCGGCCCAGGCCCCACCAGCGCCCGCATTACGTTACCGCCAATGAGGCTTCCTATCCCCGGCTGTACCAGCTCATGTAGGTGAACCGGTCCTCCGCCGGGGGGAGGATTTCTTACGGATGGCGTTGTCCGGAAAGGGCCGTGAAGAAGGGCTGTGCTGAAATGCAGTTTCCCGCGCCTTCCTAGTCCATGCCCGGCGGCGCGCCGCCCGGTTTCAGGAACCGGGGCGGGTTCTGCGGGGCTCTTGGGCGGGCCTGGCGCTTCGCGCACAGGATATAAGCTTGAAAAGGCGCGTCGCCCCCGGCACTCTATGCGCCAGATCGATGACTATAGATGAGCAACTGGATATATTGATGGGCGGTACCGCCGTCGTGATCAGCCGTGAAGAATTGAAGGAGCGTCTCAAGCTGGGGCGTCCCCTGCGCGTGAAGCTGGGCGTGGACCCCACCGCGCCGGACATTCACCTGGGCCACACGGTGGCTATTGAAAAACTGCGCCAGTTCCAGGAATTGGGCCACCAGGCCATTTTGCTCATCGGGGATTTCACCGCCACCATCGGGGACCCTTCCGGCCGTTCCGTCACCCGCCCCCCCCTTTCCCGCGAACAGGTGCTCTCAAATGCGGAGACGTACACCAAGCAGGCGTTCAAGATTCTGGACCGTGACAAGACGGAGATCGTCTACAACGGGGACTGGTTCCGCAAGATGACGTATGAGGAAGTGCTGAAGCTCAATTCCCGCGTCACCATGCAGCAGATGCTGGCCCGCGAGGATTTCAAGGCCCGCGTGGAGGGCGGCAAGGAAGTGCGCCTGCATGAGATGCAGTATCCGATCATGCAGGGCTGGGATTCCGTGGAGATCCGTGCGGACGTTGAACTGGGCGGTACGGACCAGTTGTTCAATATCCTGGTGGGGCGCGACCTCCAGAAGGAGGAAGGCATGCTGCCCCAGATCGCCATGACCATGCCCCTGCTGGAAGGCCTGGACGGCGTGCGCAAGATGTCCAAATCCTACGGGAATTACGTGGGCGTGGATGAAGCGCCGGAAATGATGTTCGGCAAGATGATGAGCGCCAGCGATGAGCTGATGGACCGCTATTACCTGGTCCTGCTGGGCGAAAAGCGGGATATGGGCCTGCATCCCATGGAAGCCAAGAAGCTGTTGGCCTGGAAGATTACGGCCCGTTATCATGATTCCGCCTCCGCGGACGCCGCCCGCGCGGACTGGGAGACCCGTTTTTCCAAGAGGGACCTGGCCGCCGCAGACCTGCCGGAAGTGGAGATCGCCTCCCTGCCTGCCGGCATGAACGCGCTGGCCCTGGCGGCCTTCCTGTTTGAGAACGTTTTCCAGGTGAAGAAGTCCAACGGAGTTCTGCGCAAGGAACATTTCACGCCCGGCGCCATCCAGTTGAATGACGTGAAGGTGACGGACCCCGCCGCCGTGCCGGAGCTGGCTCCCGGCAGCGTTCTGCGCCTGAGCAAGAAGCACGCCGTGCGCTTCAAGTAGGGAGCCGGAAACGGCGTTCACCTTTCTTCATGCCTCCATGCCGGGATTCCTTTCCAAATTGGACCGTTTTACCGTTGGCCTCATCGTCAGCGTGAGCGCGGGGATTCTGATTCCCTGTTCCGGCGTGTGGGATACGGTGTTCAGCCGCCTGAGCGATGCGGCCATCATCCTGCTCTTTTTCCTGTACGGGGCCAAGCTTTCCCGCCGCTCCGTGTGGGAGGGGCTGATGCACTGGCGGCTCCAGGGGCTGGTGGCCGTCAGCACCTTCGTGATTTTCCCCCTGCTGGGGATTTTAAGCATCCCCGTGTGGAACAGCGTGCTGGGGCCTGATCTGTGCATGGGCATGCTGTACGTGTGCATGCTGCCCTCCACGGTGCAGTCCAGCATTGCCTTTACCTCCATGGCCGGGGGGAATGTGGCGGCGGCCATTTGCTCCGCTTCCGTCTCCAGCCTGCTGGGGGTGTTCCTCACGCCCCTGCTGGTGGGGCTGGTGTGGTCCCGCGGCGGAGAAGGGGGCGTGGATTTCTCCACCTTTCTGAACATCTGCTATATTATTCTGGTGCCCTTTGTTGCGGGACAGCTCGCCCAGCGCTGGATAGGCAAATGGGTGGTCACGCACAGGAACATCACTTCCTGGACGGACCACAGTACCATCTGGCTGGTGATTTACACGGCGTTCAGCCACGCCATGATCAACGGCGTGTGGAAAAACCTCCCCTGGCTCTCCCTGGTGGAGGTGCTGGTGTTCTGCGGCATTCTTCTGGCTGCGGCCCTGTGGCTGACGGCGTTCCTTTCCCGCAGGCTCCGTTTTTCCCGTGAGGACCGCATCGCGATCATTTTCTGCGGTTCCAAGAAGAGCCTGGCAACCGGCATCCCGATGATGAACGTGATCTTTGCCGGGGCGCCCATCGGCCTGCTGGTCATTCCCATCATGGTCTTCCACCAGCTCCAGTTGATGGTGTGCTCCTTTCTGGCCCGGAAATGGGGGAAGGATGTAGGCAGGAAGGATGGGGACCTTTTATAAATTGATTTTTCCTGCGCGTTGCGCCGGATATGATGGTGTACGGAAGCCGCTTCATTCCAAGCGGTTTTCCGGTCCTTGCAGGGATTTCCCTTGATCCCGCTCCGCATGGAATCATATGAATCCCGGGCATCAGTTTTCCGTCAGCCTCAGGACGCCGTCACACTGCATGTCCCTGCCCGGCACAACAACGTGGTTTCCGTAAGAGGGGATTTTGGCCGTTACGGGCTTGTTGCGGAATTTGGACATAAACCGCTGGAAGGGTTCCATGTCTTCCGGAACGATTTTCACTTCCGTATAGGCGGGATTGGACTGCACGTCCGTGATTTCCACCCGGAAGGAGCCCACGCCGTTGCCGTCCGGCGTATAAAATTCCAGGGATTCCTCCGGAGAGGAGGGGTGCATGAAGAACAGGAAGAGCATGATACCCAGGGCCACCAGGGTGACGACGGTCAGCGGAATGTTTTTTCTTAGTGGTCTGATGTGCATGTCTGCTTTTCCTCTCTTTCATAAGATTATGGGTTTTACTGGGACGTGTCAACCCCTCCGGGAGAAAGCCATGACGCGGATTTTATCCATCTTCTTTTGATGGAACGGCTTCCGGAGCGGAATGCGTGGAAGGAAAAAGGGTTGCGTCCGGGGGACAATGTGGTAGCTTGTGCGGACAAAGGGAACCCTATGACCGTGCCCGTAAAGATACTGTCCGCATTGGCCGGACTGAGCCTGGCCGGAAGCGTTCATGCGCGCATCTGGACCAATGACCGGGGCGCAACCGTGGTAGCCGTGCTGGTGGCCGTACGGGATGCGGAGGTGGACCTGAAGCTTCAGGACGGGCGCGTGGTGGCCGTTCCCAAGAACGTTTTTTCCGGTGCAGACCAGGCGTATATTCTGGAATGGGTGAAGTCCGGCGGCACGCTTCCGGATACGGATGCGGGGGCGGAGAATCCCCCTGCGCCGGGCCCTTCCGGCGCTCGTTACGTTCCTCTGGAACCGAATTGGGATATTCCATGGCCTGCTGTTGCTGCGGCTCCCTCCTTGCTGCTGGTGAAGGCTGTGCAGGAGACGGACGAGCTGAGCGTATATGAAACGGACCATTTCATTATTGAGTCTCCCGGAAAATTGTCGGAAACGGAACGCATGGCTCTGGCGCGGCGGTTTGAGACCGTTTTATCCGCCCTGGCGGCGGTTCCCATGAACCTGACGGTGGCGCGCCGCCCCTCCCGCAAGTATCTGGTGCGGGTGTGCTTTCAGGAGGAGGAGTTCAACCGGGCGCCGGGCCTGATGCATGGCAGGCTCAAGTTTTCCCCCACCAGTTTCACGGTTCTGCTGCTGCGGAGCAAGACAGGGAAACCGTTGAAGCTGGATGCAGTGGACCCGCGCTTTGCCATTGCGCACTGGGTGGCGCAATCCATGGATCTGGAGCACTGGCTGGTGGACGGCTTTTCCGCGTACATGGCTTTCCTCCCCATGGTGAAGGAGGCCGCGGTGTTCCGGAAGCTTCCCGAAAGGCTGGCCTCCAGGCTTCCCCGCGCCTTGCGCACCGGAAAGGAGCCGCTGCCTGCGCTGGCGGATATGCTGGCGCGGGATTCCTCCCATTCCGCCTCAGGCCATGACAGCGCCTTGAAGGGGGACGCGGCAGGGTACTGGGCCGGCCTGTTATGGACGGTGTACTGGTGCCACCTGGAGGGAGAGGGAAAGGCGGTCCGCCTCCGGAGCTACCTGAAGGCCTGGGACGCGGAGGACGCCAGGAAGGCGCGCGGCATCCTGCTGGACGGAAAGAGCCCGGAAGAAGTGCAGCAGGAAATGGCGGCAGCCTGGAAAAAGCTGGGCGTGAAGCTGAAGTTTGCGCCGCCGTCCCCTCCCGCTGCGGACAAGGCAGCGGCGGAGGAGAAGTAACGGAAGAGGACGCTCTTTCCCTGCGGAAAGGGGGAGCGCCGGGGTCAGATGGTGCCGTTGAGCTTTCTGCCTACCCAGAAGAGGGCAAGGAGGAAGAGGAGGATGCCGAGCGTGTAGGGGCTGCACCAGAGCAGGATGCGCGTTTCCATGGGCGGCGGCACCGGAAGGTCCTTGATTTCTTTAATGAGCTGCTGTATTTCCTCCGCCTTCACCACGCGTCCGCGCGTGATGGAGGTCATTTCCTCCATCAGGGCGGTATTGACGGGCTGGCCGGTTTTTTCCAGCGTTTCATTCATGGTGATGACCGGAAGCGTGACGGATTTGTCCGGCTCCGCGGAGGAGGAGGCCGTCAGCTTCCACGTGCCGGGACGGTTGATTTTAACGGAAGCGGTGAAGGAACCCCAGGTATGGTCCATGTTATCCATCTGCACGCGGCTGACGGTGCCTTCCGGTGCGGTGATGTCCAGGAAGACCTCCCCGTCCTGAAGGGGGGCGCCCAGCTTGTCGGAGACCATGGCGGTCACCGTCAGCGTATCCCCCAGGCGGGGGCGTTCCGGATTGGGAATCAGGCGGATTCTTTCCCCGGCGGCCATGTTGCGCTGGTAGCTCATCCAGCGGGCTACCTGGCTCCAGAAGCGGTAATGGTACTTGTCCTCCACGCCGCGCCGCCAGCGCCAGGCGGAGTCCGTGCCCATGAAGAGGACTTTCCCGTTGCCGTAGGACTGGGTGACAATGAGGGGGATGCGTCCGTAGGCATTCTTGTCCGCCGCGTGCACGGCCAGTACGGTGGTGCCTGCCTTGGGCCGTTCCACGGGGGCGTACCAGTTGAAGCCCGGCAGGTTGCGCCACACCTCCTCGTTTTCACTTTCCGTGTCCGCCAGCATGGTGAGCAGGGAGCCGCGGCCCTCCGGCGTCAGGATGAGGGGGGAGGGGGCGGGCTGGGTGGTGCCTTCCGGCTTGGCGGTAAGGAAGGTGACGGGCATCAGGTCCCCCAGCTCGGATTTCAGGAGCTCCATCTGCTTGCCCTGGTAGCCGGGGAGGAAGACGATGCCGCTGGCCTGGTTTTTAACCATGCCCTTGAGCAGGGCTGCCTGTTCACTGGTCAGCCCCTTGGGGCCCAGCCCCACGTCTCCAATGAAGATGACGTCATACTGGGCCAGGTCTTCCATCCTGTCCGGGAATTTGAGCAGGTAGCCGGGGCCTTCCCCCACTTCCTCTATTCCCGGATGAATGAGCAGGGTATGCACGTCCACGCCCGGGTCACGGTACAGGGCGTTCCGGATAAAGCGGTATTCCCAGCGCGGCAGCGTATCCACCACCAGCACCTTGATGGATTCCCGCCTGCCGGCGATGCTGAAGGAGGAGGCGTTGTTATTCTGCATCCGTTCCTGGGGCTGCACGGGGAGTTTGAGCTCCAGCGTTTCCGCCCCTTCCTTTTCTATTTTCCACAGGACGGCGCTGGACACTTCCCCCTGGGCCGGGATGGTAACTGTGCGCGTGACGGTTTTTCCCGTATCCCTGGAGGCCAGGGTGAGCGTGGTCCGGGTTTCCTTGCCCAGCGTGCTTTTAATGGTGAAGGGTATCTGCACCGTCTCCCCGATGATGCCGTAAGTGGGGGCTTTCACGTCCTGAAGGGCCAGGTCCGGCAGGGGGTACGGACTGCCTGCGGGAATGATGAAGAGGGGGATGCCGCGCGTGCGCATGCGCTGGGCCTGCGTGAGCACGGAAGCGGGGGCGTTATGTCCGCCGTCCGTAAACATGATGACGGCCCGGAGGTTGTCAGAGGAGTGCATGGCGTCTTCCAGCGGCTGGGCCAGGTCCGTGCAGGCCATGGCGTAGCCGGGGGAATCCGGGGCGGGGGGAGCGCTGAAGGACGCGTTCTCCACCACGTGCGTGTTTTTCAGTGATTCCGTGCTGTTCCCCTTGATGAGTTCCTGCACGTAGGCCGTGCGGGTGACGACGTGCAGGGGGGTGAGCTCCACGTCCTGCGTTTCCATGGAGCCGGAGCGGTCCTCCAGGATGGAGACCTTGGGCTTTTCCTGCGGGGCGGAGGTGATGACCCATTCCGGCTGGAAGAGCAGGAAGCAGATGGCCGCCAGAATCAGCAGGCGCAGCAGTTCCAGCTTGAAGGTGAGCGGACGGCGGTTGCGCTTGCAGGCGATGTGGCTCATCCATACGCCGAAGCCCATGACCAGGACGGCCAGGATGATGCTTAACGCGGTAGGTTGAAGGCTCAGGCTCATGGGCGGGTAGCGGGGTTGGGACGTTTGGCCGTGTGCCTGGGCAGGCACAGGAAGGCTTCCAGAAGCAGGCAGGCAAGGGAGATGATGAGGAAGAGCTTCCAGGCCTCCTGCACCAGGGAGGGCGTTTCCGCCGTGCTCTGCATGGAGCTGATGGAAGCCCCCGGCAAAAGAAGGCGGAGCTTTTCATCCGTGATCTGGTCCGGATTGTCTTCAGACCAGGGGCGGTTGACGGCGTAGGTCTGCGCCCCCAGGCGGTACACGCCCGCCGTATCCGCCGGGGAGCCTGAGGGATGGGTGCCCTGGGCGTTGTCCATGCGCACGGGTGTATCCGTAGCGGATTGCGGCAGAGCCGGATCATTCACCCGGAGGGAGATGGCGGTGGAAAAGCGTTCCGCCCCCCGGTCCGCCATGCGCTGGAGCAGGGGGAGCAGCAGGTGGCCGTCCGCCAGGTTGGACCAGGAGTATCTGGGGAGGGTTCCCAGGAACAGGGCTGAGCCCGTTCCGTACCGGGCCTGGGCGACGGCGCAGGCGCCGTCATGCCAGGAAGCCAGGGTGCGGTATTTGCCCAGCAGGGGCTTGCGCCGCACGGCGCGGAGCCGGTTGGCGGGAATGGCCGCCTGGCCGGAGCCGTCCCGGAGGAAGCCGCGTTCGCGGTCCCACGTTTCCAGGCGGTAATACTCGTCCGGAGGGGCCGTTTCCATCGCGCCCCAGGAAACGCCCAGGAACGGGTGGCGCGTGCCGTGGGCCGTGTCATCCGGGAGGAAGAGGACAAGCCCCCCTTCCTCAATAAAGGTCCGGAGTTTTTCTTCCATTTCCGAGCGCGGCGGCGGTCCGTACCAGACGACCATGGATTGGGAGGCCAGCTTGGTCTGCGCCGCCCGCGTGCTGCCGGGCATGGAGGCTTTCCTGTTGGGCAGGCCGGGAGGGGCGGACATCAGGGAGAGGGTTTTGCCCACTTCCCCGGGGGGGCCGCAGATGAGGATGTTGGCGAGGGGCCTGGGAGCGAAGGTGAAGAAGGAAAGGTCATCCCTGGTGAAATCATCATGAGGCAGGGAGACGAAGCCGAAACCGGATTCCTTGCCCTGCGGCAGCGGAATTTCCTTTTTGATGGTGGTGGTTTCCCCGGCCAGCTGGAGCGTGGCGGAGGCGGCGGCATTATCCACGGAAAGGTGCACCGGCACGTTCTCCGGCTGGTTGGGGTTGAACCCCTGGCGCAGGACTTCCAGGTCCAGCACCAGCCTGCCATTGTTCACCTGGGCCTGCCGCACCCGGATGCCCCGGTTGCTTTCCGGCCTGTCCCGGAGGGCCATGATGCGGATGGACGGAGGAATAGCCAGGGCGTCCAGACGCTGGCGCACGCTGGACCAGAGGGGGGAGTCCGGCTTCCAGGATGAGGCCTGCATGTCTGAGGCGATCCAGATTTCCGTTTTTCCGGAACCGGATTCCTCCAGATAGGGGATGGCCTTTTGAAGCAGGGCCGGGATATCCGCGCCGCCGTCCGTGGTCTTGCTCACGGTCAGGTCCGCCAGGGCTTCCGGAGCCGGAATCTGGGTAACGGCTCCGGTGGTGGAGTCAAGCAGGGAGAGGCGGCAGCTGCCCAGCTGCGCAAAGGTGGATTCCACCAGGGGAGGGATGGCGTCCCGAAGGGAATTGGTCTTGTCCGGCCGGGCGTCCATGGAGGCGGAGCGGTCCAGAACCAGGAGGACTTCATTCAGGCCGGAGCTTCCCCAGCCGAAGAAGCTGCTGAGCAGGGGCCGTGCAAAGGCCGTTACCAGCGCCGCCACGGCCAGGACGCGCAGAGCCAGGATCAGGTAATGCAGCAGTTTTTTTGTTCCCCGGGTTTCCCTGGCCGCGCGGAGCAGGAATTCCATGGCCGCCCAATGGACGGACCGGTGCCGCCACCGGTTGACCAGATGGATGATGATGGGGATGGAGGCTGCGAAGAGAGCCCAGAGCAGCCAGGGAGAGGTGAAGGACATGGGAGGGTAGGGGTAGTTGGGTATTCAGGCCTGCTGGTCAGGTGGAAGGCGGGCCGGGCAGCAGCTGGCGGAGGATGTGCAGGGTCATTTCTCCTGTGTTTTTGAAAGATTTTTCTCCCAGGATGCCCATGTTATCCTTGGACGTATGCCACCAGTTGCCGTCCTCAAAATCGTCAATGAGGTTCAGGGTGTCCATGCCGCGCTCCATGAAGGGGACGTGGTCGTCCAGAATGGCGTAGCCGGATATTCCCCATTCCTGCGGTGAATAGCCCAGTTCACGGATGGCCCGGGAATAAACCTGGTACATGGACTGGGGCGTCATGGCCGGAATGCGTATCTTTTTCCCCTGGCGCCCCACCATGTCCAGGTTGAGCTGCCACCGTGGCAGCGGCGGTTGCAGGGCGGCGGCATAATGCTTGGAGCCGTACAGGCCGTCGTCATTGTCCATGTGCTCGGCAAAACTTTCTTCCCCGTCAAAAAACACCAGCTCCATTTCCCTGGCGCGGACGGGCTCTCCGGACAGGATGCGGGCCGTCTCCAGAATGGCTGCGGCGCCGGAAGCGCCGTCATTGGCTCCCGTGAATCCGGGGATGTCCGGCTTGGTATCAATATGGCAGGTCAGCAGGCCCTGCACGGGAGCCCGGAAATCCGGTTCCGGGCCAAAGCGCGCCCGCAGGTTGGTGAACCGGACGCGGCCCTTGGGCGTTTCCTCCTCAAAGGATTGTTCCCGGCACGTCCAGCCGTGTTTGGCCAGTTCCCCTTTCAGGTACTCCAGTTGGTTACGGTAGCCGGGGGTGCCGGCGCTCCTGTCTCCCATCTCCGTTATCCGGGCGGCGTGGAACATGGCGTTCCCGCCGTTGAAGTGGTCCGTTTCCTGTAACTGGGCAGGAATGGTTTCCGCACTGTCAGGGAGCGTTTCCACGGGCTTTCCGCACTGCATCAGCAGGGCCGTGAGCAGAATGAGTCCAATGCGGGGCGTCATGGGAAAAAGACGGGGGGTGGAAGGTTTTTACTTGGAATCAGACCATTCATCCTGTCCCAGAAGTTCAAGGATGCGGATGAAGTCAGCCTTGCTGGAAAAGGTAATCTCAATGGAGCCCTTGGACCCTTGTCCGGAGATGTTTACGGGCGTGCCGAACTGTTTGGCAAGCACGCTGGAAATCTTCTTGTACTGCGGGGAGGAGGGCTTTCTGGCCGGGGCGGGTTCCGGAGGATTGAGAATCTTCTGGATGGCCTTTTCCGTCTGGCGGACGGTATACCCCTTGTTGACGATGTCGCGCCCGAGCTGGATCTGCTGGTCCTCATTCCGGAGGGAAAGCAGGACTTTGGCGTGTCCCACGCTGATGAAGGCGTTCCCCAGCATGTCCTGAACCGCCTGGGGCAGGTCAAGCAGGCGCATGCTGTTGGCTACGGAGGCGCGGGATTTGCCCACCCGCTTGGCAATGTCTCCCTGCTTCATGCGGAATTCCGTTTTCAGGCGCATGTAGCCGGAGGCCTCTTCCAGCGGGCTCAGGTTTTCACGCTGGAGGTTTTCAATCAGCGCCAGTTCCAGCACATCCTTGTCGGAAGCTTCCCGGATAATGGCGGGCACCGTGGAAAGGCCCAGGATGCCGGAAGCGCGCCAGCGCCTCTCCCCGGCGATCAATTCATACTTGCCGCTCTCCGTTTTCCGGACAATCAGCGGCTGGATGATGCCATGTTCCTTGATGGAATCCACCAGTTCCGCCAGCTGTTCCGGGGTAAAAATGGCGCGGGGCTGAAGGGAGCTGGGGATGATGGAAGCGTGGGATAATTGATGCACAACGTCTCCCGCCTGGGGAGCCGCCAAGGATTCACGAGACAGATTTTGATTGATAAGGGCGTCAAAGCCTTTCCCCAGAGCCGGTTTTGCCATAGCAGAGAAGAAACTAGCATGAACCTGTTCCGTTTTCAACAGGGTATTTGTTATCTGGGGCGGAAATTCCCGCCCTCGCGTCCGGCTGGCGGTGCGGCGCGTATGACGGTGTTCCGTGTCCGGAAGATGGTTCTCAAAAAGCGCCGCGGGAGCTTCCTTCCCGGTGGTCCGGGTACGGGCGGCTTCGTTTTCTCTTTCCATGGACGCGTCAGGCGTGTTGCCGCGCCCCCTGCGGACGGTTCAAAGATGGGCTTGCCTTGAAACGGTCCGCGTGCAGGCCCTTTCCGGGCAATGAACCAACAAATGAACAAGATGAACAGTAATAACCAGTTTAATGATGGGGAAGTCTTTCTCCCTGAAACCTTCACCCCTGCCGTCCGATGAACCTCAACCTGACGGAAGAACAGAAGAAGGCCGCCCTGGAGGCGGGAAAACAGGGCATGAAGGCTGCCTATGAGAAGAGCAAAGCCAGGACAGGCTTGAAATGGTGGGAACGCCTCCTGTGGGTGGCCCTGGCAGGAGCGGTTTATGCGGCGGCCGCTCTGCTGGGCGGCTGCGGGCATACCGTTGACGTGACGGCGCAGCGGACGGAAATCTGCAAGGATGGCTCCTGCCTGGTGCTGGAGCCGGGCCGTCTTTCCTACTCCCAGGCTCAGCCGGAAGCGGACATGCAGCCTGTTATCCAGAGAATCAGGAAGAGCAAGTGATTCCGGCCTGTCCAGTCCATGGGGAAAGGAGGATGGAATGAACGCTTTATCAGCCGCCGCCGCGTACTACCTGGCCGCGGGGAGGAAGGCGGAGGAGATGGAGGAAGACGGATGCCACCAGGACGTATGCGTTCTTACCCCGCAGCTGGTCCTGATGGCGCGCCGGGTGGACTCCGCCGCCCCCTTTTGCCGGATTGTTGATGTCCGCTGCCGGTTCAAGCCGGAACGGTGCGACGCCTGGCACCTTCATTTTCTGGCAGGGGACGTGCGGAACCTGCTTTCTTATGAACAGGAGATTCTTTCCCTGCGGTGGATTCTGACCCAGCACGGCAAGCGGGGGGACGGCCGTCTGGCGAAGCTTTCTTCAGCCCGGTTTTGCCGCCTGCTGGCGGCGTCTGCGGAGGGGAAGACGCCTTTCCCCCATGTGGATAAAACGGAAGCGCCCATGCGGGGAGACCGCATGGACGCTTTTTCACGGCAGTTTTTCTAAACCAGGGAACAGGCGAACCGGTAGGCGTCTTCACTGCGGCTCAGCCAGCCCTTCCCGAAGATGGGGAACTGCTTGCAGGAGCGGTAAAACGCCTTGCGCCGCTCATTGAGGCTGGCGAGGAATTTGGCCTCTCCGGACCGGGCAAGAACGGTTTGCAATGTTTCCCGAGTCTGTTTTCCGGGAATGCCGTCTTCCGTGAGGGAGGCCCCGTGGTCATTAAGGGCCCGCTGCAGGATTTTTCCGGTGTTCCTGCTTCCGGAATTGAAGTAATGGTCGCGCAGGATGAATTCCGTGGCCGGATGGGCGTCAGAGCCGATCCAGGAGCGTACGGCGGAGGTATTATCCAGAACGTATTGCAGGCATCCTTCCCAGGCCTCTTCCCGTTTTCCGGCATCAAGCAGGGCTTTGAGGCGGTTGAATACGGCGGGTTCAATGCCGTCGCAAATGCCGCAAATCTCCCACTTGCCGCCCTTGTCGGCGGCAGGAAGACGGGTGACCCTGAGGGAATTCGGGCCTGTAACGCGGTCATCTTCAAAGCGGAGAATGGCCGCAGCCATGTTTTTTTCTGTAGTATTCATTGATTCAACGATGGATAGTATTTCCGGGAACTGCAATCAGTGCATGTTCAAGAGGGGAAACGGCTTTTTAACGTGTCCATTGTTGTCCCCGGAGCCAGGGCATGAACAAGCCGGATTCCCTGGCAGGAGATTGGAATCATGGGCGGCAAAAATCACCACGCCGGAAATTTGCAGGAACCCATGAAAGGCGCGGATTGATTCCGCTTTCCGGCTCTGGGACAGGTTTGAAATCCGGGAAACATTCCGGCTGGTTACCTGGAATAACGCACCGGGTCCGTTCCCGGGTATCCCGTCTGGCCGTTTTTCCATGAAGAGGATGCGGGGGAATTCTTACGAATTTCAAGAGTGTGAGAGCCCATGGCATTGAGTGATTTTTCCTGTGCAGGAAAAATTATTTGTCCCGGGGAGGAGGATTAAGTCTTGCGTCCTGCCGGAAATGATGTAACTGTTAATGGACTTTACGTTAGGATACTTCGCCTCTCGGCCCTCGGGCCGGGGGGCTTTTTTATCAGTTGCTTTCCCGGATAGGGGAGGTGTTCCGCCGGGAATCCGGGGATGAAGGAAAAAGATATCTCCCTCCCCCTTCCGTTCCGCGCAAGTCAACAATGCATGCTCCTGCGGAAAGGTACGCGTCCATTTCATCGCAATGCTATATGCCCGCTGAACCCTTGTTTAATGGAACGTGCAGACGTGGATGATGCCGTCCATAAAAAGAAAACCCCTCAAGCGGTGAACTTGAGGGGTTTATAATGGAGCCGCTTGTCAGATTTGAACTGACGACCGTCCGCTTACAAGGCGGGTGCTCTACCACTGAGCTAAAGCGGCGTAGTGAATAAGGTGGCACATATCTACCGGAGATGGCCCGCTGTGGCAAGCCGAAAATGGGGTGGCAGGGAGGACGCTCCTCATTTTAAATGCTTCAGGATTCAAACAGGGAGCCCTGTTCCAGCGCAGGTCCGGAGGGGGGGCCTTCCTGGCCCGGGGCCGGGGAAGCCTGCGGCGTTGCCGCATCCGGAGCGGGCGTGCTTTGCGCCTGTTCCGCTTCAGGGGCGGTGGCTTCTTCCTCCGCTTCTTCATCCCCGGATTTGGCCGGAGGCATGATGCGGGAGACGCGTTCCACCGGGTGCTTGGTGATGATGTTCCCCTGGGCGCCCCGGTTTTTAATCCTCAGCTCTGAGAAGTGGAATGGCCTGACCAGGTTGCGGAGTTTCAGCACGGCCTTCAGGTACACGTTCACGCTGATCTGGGCGCTGTTTTCCTCCGTCTCATGCACGGAGAAGTGGAAGATGCGCGTTCCCTTGGTTCCGAGCGTCAGGGGATATTCCTTGTCCCGGGTAAAGCCGCCTATATGGAAGCGTTTGGCGTACACCGGGCCGTCCCTGCCGTCCCGGTAAATCAGATTGAAGACGGGATCGTCATCTTTCTTGATCACGGAAATATAAAGGGGATTTTTACCGGCAAAGAATTTGTCCTGGATGCGCACGATTTTGAGCACCCCCGTACTGTCGATGACCAGCACGTCGTCCAGCGTGGAGCACTTGCAGACGGGGTTCCCCTTCTTGACGCCATAGCCGGCGAAGCCCTCTTCATCAATATACAGCGTTTCATTGGCCACGGCCACCTGGGCCCGGTCCACGGAGCCGAAAGAGGAGATTTCCGTTTTCCGGGGATAGGCCGCACCATATTTTTTGCGCAGGGACTCAAACCAGCGGATGGTGAACCTGGTGAGCTGGCTGAGGTTCTTCTGCGTCTGTTCAATGTCCGCCTCAAGCTGCCGGATATGCTGGTCCGCCTTGAACGCGTCAAATTTGGAGATGCGCTTGATTTTGATTTCCGTCAGGCGCACCAGGTCGTCCCTGGTGATGGGGCCGCGCAGTGCGGCGGCAAAGGGCTGCAATTCCCGGTCAATGGTGTCCAGCACTTCCTCCCATGTCTCTGAATCTTCAATGGAGAGGTAGATGCGGTTTTCAATGAAGATCTTTTCCAGGCTTGCCTGGTGCCATGCCTCGTTGAGTTCCTTGAGGCGTATTTCCTGTTCCCGGCGCAGGATTTCCCTGGTGGAGTCCGTGTTGTAGCGCAGGATGTCGCTGACGCACATGAACCGGGGCTTTTCTTCCACAATGACGCAGGCGTTCGGGGAGATGCTGACCTCGCAGGCGGAGAAGGCGAACAGCGCTTTCCTGGTTTGCTCCGGGTCCGCTCCGGCGGGGAGGTGCACCAGGATGTCCGCGTGCTGGGCCGTATTGTCCTCAATGCGGGCAATTTTGATTTTTCCCTTCTCCGCGGCGGAGACGATGGAATCAATCAGGAGTTCCGTAGTGACCCCGAACGGTATTTCCGTGATGCGGAGGAGTTTTTTTGATTCCGTAATGATACGCGCCCGGATACGCACGCGGCCCGTGCCGCGTTCCCCGTCCCGGTAGTTGGTGGCGTCCATCACGCCTCCGGTGGGAAAGTCCGGCAGAAGCTGGAAAGGCTGTCCGCGCAAATGGGCGATGGAGGCGTCAATCAGCTCATTGAAATTATGGGGGAGAATTTTACTGGACAGGCCCACGGCGATGCCTTCCGCCCCCTGGGCGAGAAGGAGGGGAAATTTGACGGGCAGGCTGACCGGTTCCTTGTTCCTGCCGTCATAGGAAAGCTGCCATTCCGTGACCTTGGGGCTGAATACCACATCGTGGGCAAAGGGGGTGAAGCGCGCTTCAATGTACCGGGAGGCCGCCGCGGGGTCTCCCGTCAGGATGTTGCCCCAGTTTCCCTGCGTATCAATCAGCAGCCCTTTCTGTCCCAGGCCCACCAGCGCATCCGCAATGGAGCGGTCGCCGTGCGGGTGGAATTTCATCGTGTCGCCCACGATGTTCGCCACTTTATTATAGCGTCCGTCATCCAGCCTGTCCATGGCGTGCAGGATGCGGCGCTGCACGGGTTTAAACCCGTCATTGATCTTGGGGACGGCCCGTTCCAGGATGACGTATGAGGCGTAATCCAGAAAGTAGTCGGCATACATGCCTTCCACGGACTGGCTCGCGGGAGCAATGTGGGCGGGTTGAGTCACGGCCGCAAATATTAAAGGAATTGTTCCGGAGGGGCAAGTGCGATCTCCGGAAAGAAAATAACCGGCCCTCCGTTAAGGAAAGCCGGTTATCGGGAGAAGGAATGGAGAACTATAATCAGGCCTGTCTGGCGGTCAGCCTGTTTTTGAGTTCCTCGGCTTCAGCGCGGAGGGTGTCAAGCTTGGCTGTCTGGGCTTCAAGGTCGGCAATTTCTTCCAGCACGGCGGCCAGACGGCGCAGGTCTGCGGGCTGGGCCGCTGCAAGGGGCTGCGCCTTGGGGGCCGCTGTGTTTTTGGTGCCGGGCTTGCGGCCGCGCTTGGCTTTAGTGGCCTTCATCCAGCTGGAAATAGTCACTGTGCTAATGCCATAGCGTTCAGCGGCTTCTTTCTGGGCGCCCCTTTTGTTCTGGGTTTTTCGTTCAGCAATGAAATCAAGAACGGATTGTTTTTCTTCAGGCGTATAGCGCCTCTTGTTTTTGGTGCTGTCGTTGGAATTCATGATATTGACGAGTGGTTCTTTGTTTAATAAAAGCTCCGGAGGGTAGCAAGAAAAAAGAGCATGTATTTTGACATGATTTAAAAGAACGTTTAAATAACGGTCACATGTTCTTGAGATTCATTATGGTTCCTATCCTTTATTCACGTTTTTTATCATTAAAAAATTGCGTTGTTTAACAATTTGTGCAAGGGCTTTTGAAGGATGTTTAAACGTCTTTTCATTTTCCGCTCCGCATGAAGCATTTTTCCGGAATACCTTTTTAAATCAGGGATTCCGGCGCGCTCCGCGTCCGTTCGTCAGCCGGGATTTTGAGATTGCAGGGCCGCGGATATCATGTAAAATCACCCCAATCTTCCAGCCATTTTATCATCATGACAGATCAGCCAGAATCCCCGTCTTCTCCAGAGGCTCCCAAATTACGCCGGCGTCTCGTAACGGCAGCCCCTCCCGCAGCGTCCAAGGTGAAGTTTGCTTCTCCTGCCGCGGAAGGCGTGGAAGTTGCCAAGCCGCGTTTCCTCACTCCTGAATTGCAGGCCAAGCTGGCCCAGGAGCAGGAAGAAGCCGCGCGCCGTGCCGCGGAGCAGGCGGAGGCGGACAGGATTGCCGCGGAAAAGGCTGCCGCCGAACAGGAAGCCGCCCGCATTGCCGCGGAAAAAGAGGCTGCCAGAATAGCCGCGGAGGAGGAAGCCGCCAGAATCAAAGCGGAGCAGGAGGCTGCGGAAGCCGCGCGGATTGCCGCGGAAAAGGAAGCGGCACGCATGGCCGCGGAGGAGGAGAGAGCCCGGCTTGCTGCAGAACAGGAACAGAAGGAAGCCGCTTCCAAGCCCATGGCGGACCCCGCGGTGGACGCCCAGATTCAAGATGCCCTCGCTAAAATAGCGGAAGCCCAGAAAGCCCTGGCGGACGCCCAGGCCGCTGCTCTGGCACAGGCCGCCGGTGTGGCGCCCGCAGCTGCCCAGGAGCCGGAATCCGCTGTTGCGGAACCAGCCCCGGCCCCCGCTGCATCCACCGTTCCCAAATTGAAAGTTTTGAAGACCGCTCCGGCTCCTGCCAAGGAGGAGGAAGCGCCAGCCGCTGCCCAGGATGGAAGTTCCGTGCCCCGGCTGAAGGTGCTGAAATCCCCCCTGGGCCCAGCACCTGTTCCTTCTGCGGCGTCTGCCGCCTCTTCCCAGCCTGTGCCTGCCGCGGCGGCTTCCCCCACCGGCAGCATTCCCGTGCCGGGAACCGGCGGAATCCAGCCGCCTGCCGGGGCGGAAACCGCCCGGGAAATGGTTGCCTCCGTGGATAAATCCAAATCCCTGCTGAGGGGCGTGATTTACGGGGTATGCATTCTGGTGCTTGCCGCCGGCGGCGTGGGGATTTACGCATGGCATACCAATAGCAAGAAAGACCAGGTGGAAGGGGAAAACGCGCGCTTGAACGAGCTCGTGGTGGAAGGCGGCAAACTGGGCCGCAGCCGCCTTTTTGATTCCAAAAATCTTGGCCGTGTTCCGGACGTGAAAGTCGTGCCGAATGCGGAGGACGCCGCCCTGCTGCTCTCCAATGTTAGGGGAGTCAAGGGGAACCGGGAAAACTGGCCCGGAGCCGCCCACCTGGTTTCCATCATGGCCCAGATGGATGACAACATCGCCCGCCAGGTGGTGGAAGACATGAAGAAAAACGTCGGCAAGTACAGCAAGGAAAAATACTCCATGATGGTGACGCTGCTGGCCAAATCCTCCAGCCCCGCCATGCGTGACATGCTGAAAGACCTGTACGCCTCCATCAGCGAGAGCAAGAACAAGAAGATTCAGGACAAGCAGGCCGTGGTGCTCAAGTACATGCGCTTTGCGATGAAGCTGGACGACCTGGACGACATCATGAAGATTCTCCAGCAGAAGGATGCTTCCCAGGACCTGGTTTCCTCCGCCTTCCGCACGGCCCGCTACCTGATTGACGAGGCTCCCCCCGCCAAGCGCACGGCCCTGTCTTCCAAGCTGCTGCAATACCAGAAGGACATGCCGGAGGAAAACGTCAAGATCCTCTACAAGCTGCTGGCCCGCACGGGTGATCCCAAGGTGCTGGACATGATGGAAAAGAGCTACAAGGAAGACCCCAAGAAGGCCCTGGCCATCGTCACCGCCTGGGGGGATTGGAATACGGATGACGCCGTTCCGTACCTGTTCAAGGCCTGGAAGGATGAATCCCTGCATGAACGCGTGCGCACCCAGGCCCATGATTCCATTCTCCGCGTGCTTTCCGTGGACCGTGACCGGGATGACAACGCCACCCTCAAGCTGTTTGAACCCCTCATTGCGGATGCCAAGACGAGCGAACGCCGCCAGTTCCTGGTTTCCGCCTTCAAGCGGCTGAGCAACCGTCCTTATGTGATCCGCCTGCTGGGCCGCATCAAGCAGACGGCGGAAGACCACAGGAATGAGGTGGAACCCAAGTTCCAGGCCGCGGAAGAAGCCCTGTTCAAGACGGAAGACAAGTTCAAGGCCAACCCGAACGATGCCGCCGCCAAGGCTGATTATGAAGCCAAGGAAAAGGTTTACAATGAACTTGCCAGTGAGAAGACTGGTGAAGACAAGGTGATTACGGCAGTAGAAAAAGCCCTGGAAAAGGTTAAAAAGACGCCTGTTCCCACCAAGAAGGCCGCCTCTGACGACAGGGAGGATGACGAGTCTTCCGTCATCAAGACCATTTAACCGGTTTTACCAACCGTATCCGGAAACCGGAGGGAGGCATCCCTCCGGTTTTTTTGTGGAAGAAGCCATGAAGAACCGCTAGGCCCTTGCGGCAGCTGAAAGGAAATTGGACGCCAGGGAAGATATACCAGGGAAGGAAAACCTTGGCGGTTAAGAGAAAGCGGTTTTTGGCGGCGCCTTTGTCCAGGAGCCGCAAAGGCCTGAGGCATCCCCCCTGAAAGCGGCTGGGCATGAGCCGCGGGCGTCCGGTTGGACGGAAAGTGAAGAAAGTGAAGCTTGACGCCCGCAGGGTGAGTTTGTCTGGAAGATGAGGGAATCAGTCCTTCCCTCCCGGTTGGCGGCGGGATGACTTGCCGGGGTATGCGGTATTTTCCGGTCTCTTCTACAGCAGCAATCCTGCCTGGTACACCAGCGTAGCCGTCAGAAAGCCCAGCAACGTCAGCCCCGCAAATTGAGCCAGTGCGAACCACCAGGTGCCTGCCTCCCGTTTGGCGACGGTGACGGTGCCGATGCAGGGCAGGGCGATAAGGCAGAATATCATGATGCTGATGCCTTGCAGAGGGGTGTAGCTGGCTTTGAGACGGGCATTCAGCGTCTGCTGGGCCGCGGGGCCGGAGTCCCCGTCCTGCACGGCAAAGAGGATGCCCATCTGGGTGACGAAGATTTCCTTGGCGGCAAAAGCGCCCAGCAGCGCGGAATTGATTTTCCAGTCAAAGCCGGCCACTTGCGTGACGGGTTCCATCCAGTGGCCTATCTGCCCGGCGTAGGAATGCTCCATGGCCGCGGCGGCAGTCGGCGCGGCGCCTTCTTCCGGCTTGGGGTAGGTATTCAGGAACCACAGGATGATGGAGGCGCCCAGGATGAAAGTTCCCGCCTTCCGGACGTACATGAAGGCCCGGGACCACATCAGAAGGCCCACCTTGCGCAGGGAGGGGAGGCGCAGGCGTTTCATGTGGCGGAGGGAGTCCCTCTGCACGGTCTTGAAGAACGTGTTTTTCAGGAGCCGGGCGCAGCAGAGGGCCAGCATGACGCCGCTGGCGTAAATGCCGAACAGCACGGTAGCCTGCAAGCGGGAGGGAAACAGGGCGGAGACGAACATCATGTAGATGGGCAGGCGCCCTGCGCAACTCATCATGGGCAGTACGGCGATGGTGACCAGCCGGTCATTGCGCGCGCCAATCCTCCGGGTGGACAGGATGGCGGGAACCGAGCAGCCGAAGCCGAGCAGGAGGGGGGCAAAGCTGCTGCCGTTCAGCCCCATGATTTTCATGATGCGGCTCATGAGGCGGGAGACGCGCATCATGTACCCGCTGTTTTCCAGCACGGTGATGGCCCCGAAGAGCAGCACCACGTTCGGCAGGAAGGCCAGCACGCCCCCTACGCCGCCCACCACGCCTTCACCCAGCAGGGATTGCAGGCGGGGCCACGGTTCCAGCATGTGGCTGGCCCAGACGCTGAACATCTGCGTGCCCGTCTGGATCAGTTTGACCAGGGGATCCCCGATGGCAAAGCTCAGGAAAAAGATGACGTAAACAATGCACAGGAAGATAAGGGACCCCCATATCCTGTGCATCAGGACGGCGTCCAGCCTGGCTCTCCACCTGTTTTCCTGCGCCTCTGCCTCCCGTTCCATAAGTTACGGAGCATAAATTAGACCCTGCTAATTTGACAGGCAAGCTTAAAAATCACGGCTGTGCGGGAAGGGTTTTCTGGATGCCCCCGGTTCCTTTCCGGAGTTGCTCCAATAGCCTCCGGAAGTCCGGCTTCCGCTAGCGGCGCATGGCCGCAAGCCCCTGAATGAAAAGGATGGCCGCCGTGCAGCCGAAGATCATGGACGGCAGCCACTGGAGCATGTACAGCGGGTCCGTGGAGTCGTTCCCGTAGGAGGGGAAGATGAAGGCCAGGATTATTGCAACCAGGGCCAGTCCCCACGCCAGCCAGGATACGGCGGGAACGGTGCCGCCGGTTTCCGTGGTTATGGGATGCCTGAGGATTTCTTCCATGGGACCGCGGGCATCGGCGTCCCGCCCGGAAGAAGCAGGCTGCTTTCTTTTAACGGGAGGGAGGGACGGCGTTTTCTTCATGCCGTTTTCCTCATTCTGCCCGGAGAGGGAAGAGGGGGCTTCCCCGAAGGGAAGCCCCGTTTTAACGTGAATCAGAACGCCGCACGACGTGCAGCGCATGCCGGCTTTTGCATCCAGTTCAGCCGGGTAGGTGTACCCGTGCCCGCACTGGGAGCATGTGGCGGATTCTCTCATGATTCAGGTTGACTGGCTGTTGTTAGTCGTCCAGGGGAAGCAGGTCCACCAGGTCCGCCTTGGTTTCCGGCCTTTGGCGGATTTCCTGGAGCTTGGCCTTCATTTGTTCGCAGACGTCCGGATGCTGGGCGGCCACGTTGTTGAGTTCCTTGGGGTCCTTTTCCAGATCAAACAGGCTGCCGCCTTCCGGTGACTTGCTCATCTTGGCGGAGGCGCCGTTGATCCCGTCGCGGATAGCTACGCCGGCGGGAATGAACTTCCACTTGCCGTGGCGGATGGCCAGAGCCTTGCCGGTGCTGTTGATGACGTGGTAGTCGCGTCCCTTGGCGGATTTGCCCAGGAGGGCGGCCATCACGTTTTCAGAGTCGCGGAAGGAGTTGGCCTTGCCGGGTTCCAGAAGCTGTTCCAGGGAGGCTCCCAGGTCCATCTGGTTGAACAGGGCCTTGCTGGTGGCTCCGGGTTTGACCACTCCGGGCCATTTGACGATGAACGGAATGCGGGAGCCGCCTTCCAGAATGCTGTACTTGCCGGCGCGGAAGGGGCCTGCCGGGGAATGGGTGGCGTTGTCCCGGACGGCAAAATCCTTGTAGCCGTCGTCAAGCACGGGGCCGTTGTCGCTGGAGAAGATCACCAGGGTGTCTTTTTCCAGGCCGGCTTTTTGCAGGGCATCCGTGATGCGGCGCACGCAGTCGTCCAGCTCCACGGTCACGTCGCCGCGCACGCCGTGCTGGCTCTTGCCCACAAAGCGTTTTTCCGGGCAGCGCGGCACGTGGATGTCATGCGTGGCGAACATCAGGAAGAACGGTTCCTTGGCCTTGGCGCTCTTCTGGATGTATTCAATGGCCTTTTCCGTGATGACATCCGCATTTTCCTCATCCTTCCACAGGGCGCTCTTGCCGCCCTTCATGAAGCCGATGCGGCCGATGCCGTTGATGACGGCCTGGTTGTGGCCGTGGCTCCACATGAGCTTGAGCAGGTCCTTGTTGTCCTTGCCGTTGGGCAGTCCGGGGAAGTTGTGCTGGTAGGACACTTCAATGGGGTCGTTCGGGTCCAGATTGCGGACATTGCCGTTTTCCAGAATCACGCAGGGAACGCGGTCTCCCGTAGCGGCAAAGATGAAGCTTTCATCAAAGCCGATTTCGTTCGGGCTGGGCGCGATGTGCTTGTTCCAGTCAATCTTCTTTCCCTTTTCCCCCAGGCCCAGGTGCCACTTGCCCACCATGTAGGTCTTGTAGCCGTGGGATTGGAGCATCTTGGGCAGGGTGGGCTTCTTGGTGTCGATAATCAGGGCGGCGTCCCCCGGCAAAATGCCTGTGCCTTCCTTGCGCCACGGATATTCCCCGGTGAACAGGGCATAGCGGGAGGGGGTGCAGACGGAGGTGGTGGAATACGCGTCCGTAAAGCGGACGCCCTGCTTGGCGAGCTTGTCAATGGAAGGGGTGGGAATCCCCTTGGCTCCATAACAGCCTACGTCCCCGTAGCCGAGGTCGTCAGCGTAAATCATGACGATGGCTTTGGGCGGCTTGACCTTGGGCGTAGTGGCGGCCGGGCAGGCCGCTGCCGCCGCCAGGGCCAGCATCAGGTGTAATGCGGTTTTATTCATTGTTATCAGGTGTGTGTATGGTATTTGCTTGAGAAAGTGGTGAATGGGCGCCGTGGTTTAGACGGCGGCCGGTTCGTCCGAACCTGGCGGGGGCTGTTCATGAGGTTCGTCCGGGGGAGGCAGCGGCTCCGTCATGGGGCGCATGCTGGCGTTCTGCCAGATGTACCGCTTGTAGAGCACCTTGATGGCGGCTGTGAGGGGGACGGCCAGCAGGGCGCCGATCAGGCCGCCCAGAATGAGCGTCCAGATCAGCACGGAAAACATGACCGTAAGCGGGTGCAGCTCCACGGAATCCCCCACGATTTTCGGCTGGATGACCCATCCGTCAAACTGGTTGACGGCCAGGAAAATGCCGGAGACGATCAGCACGTGCTGGAAATCCCCCCACGTGAACCAGGCCAGCAGCACCGCGGGGATGAAGGCGGTGATGATGCCCAGGTACGGCACGATGCCCAGCACGCAGACCGCCGCGCCGATGGTGACGGCGTACGGCAGCCCGAGCAGCTTCAGGCAGATGGCGATCAGGATGCCTTCAATGATGCTCACCAGCATCTGGCCGCGGAAGAAGGAAATCAGATATCCGTTGATTTCCTCCATGGTGTCCACCACGTCCTTTCTGAATTTGGAGGCCTTCAGGGGCAGGATGCTGGGCCACTTTTCCCTGATCTTGTCTGCCTCCAGCAGGAAGTAGAAGGCAAAGATGGGGGTGATCAGGATGCTCACCATGATGCCTATGGTGCTGTACAGGGCCCTCCCGCCGGACGTGAGCCAGCTCATCAGCTTGTCCTGGTAAAAAGAGGAATTGATGGTCATGTACGCCCCCAGCTTTTCCCGGGCCGTCTTGGCGTTTCTCAGGTCATGGAGTTCCGCCACGGAATAATGGCCCGCGTTCAGCTCCCGCAGGCTGGTGCTGTAAACGCTGTCGATGGTGCGGGAGATGAAGGGGATTTCAATGGTGGAGTCAATCAGCTCGGAGGTCTTGTCCCAGAGCTCCATCCGGTTGTCGATCAATTCGTCCGTCTGCCGGATCAGGGGGGGCAGGATGGTGGCGCCGAAGCCCACCATGACGGCCAGCGCCGCGAACATGACCGTGACCACGGCCCACGGACGGGAAAATTTAAGGTGAACCAGCCAGGAGACGATCGGTTCCAGCAGATAGGAGATGACGGCGGCAATCAGGATGGGCAGGAGCACCGGTTCCAGAAATCCCAGCACCTCCACCACTTCAAAAATGACGAAGGCCGCAATGCACAGCATCGCCAGGATGGCGACGCCCGTCAGGGCGCACCAGCAGGTTTTTTTCTGGAAGGATGAAGGAATGCCGCAGGCGTCAGTGCCGTCATTGGTATTCTGCTGCTGTGCGTTGTTCATACCGGTTGTAGAGAGATGGCTGGATGGGCGCGGATTCAGGCGGCTGGGCCTTTTTCCGGTTGGTCTTCAGGTGCCGGGGCGGATTCTTCCGCGGAACCCGCAGGCTGCGGTTCCCCGGCGCCTTCCCGTCCCTGGTCCTTTTCCTCCTGCTGCTTGACGTGGTTTTCAAACTCCTTCTCCGTAATAGCCTGGGGCGTGGGGTAATAATCCCCGGCAGGGGGCGCGGCCGGAACTTCCCACTGAATACGCACCAGTTTGTTTCTGCGCTGGACCACAACGCTGGCCTGCGCCCCCCGCTGGGTGGTTACATATTCTACGAGATCCGGGTAGGGATTCTTTCTCCCGTTGATGGAAACGAGCACATCCCCCGTCCGGAGTCCGGCATCCCAGGCGGGCGACCATTCGGCCACGTAGGCCTTCATGGGGCCGTTTCCGTTGCGGTCCTGGATGAAGGTTCCGCCCATCAGGTTGAAGGAGGCGGGGGCAGGCATGCGGTGGGTGGTGGAGCTGAAATAGAGGGCGTTCCCCGGGCCGTCCAGCCAGAACTGGCGTGCGGACAGCGCGCCGTATCCCAGGATGATGTCAATATCATTGGGAATGCCCATCACGTCCGGATTGGCGAAGCTTTCACAGAGCAGGATGTTTTTCAATTCCAGTGGGCCCAGCTGGAAGGAGCTCACATGCATGCATTCATGAGCGTAAAATCCTCCCGCGGCGGGGCTGTAGCCGGAATAGACGCTGACAAACGCGTCCGGATAGGCCTGCTTGATGGCGCTCCAGCGTTTCTTGGAGATATAGACGGCATGGGGGGCTCCCGTATCCAGAATGATGCGGCGCCCGTGCTTGTCCGCAATCTGCGGGTAGTCGGAACCGGGGATCAGGGCCAGCTTGTGCCAGCTCTTGATTTTGGCGGGAAGCTTGTTGAAAAAACGGTGGGAGCGTTTGGGATAGTTAATGTTCCATACGTACTTGCGGATGCACTCCCAGCCCAGCAGCCCGTCATAGGGGGCCTGGTCCACCATCACTACGTCCTGTTTCCGGGAGATGGGCTCCCCGTCTTCCTTCAGGGAAATGGGAACATTGGCCGTGCGCATGACGCCCCTCCCGCGCAGGCGTGCGCCTATGGATTCCACCGCCGGGGAGAAAAGCAGGGAGGTCTGCACGGCGCCCGTGTCCACCCCCATCATCAGCTGCGTTCCGGAGCTCCAGGCCAGGGCCACGGGGGTGCCGTCCAGCGGGTTGGCCGCGTCAATGGGCGGCGAACTGCTGTCCTGGATGGGCCGGTGCGATACGCAGGAGGCGCACAGCACGGTTGCCAGAAGCAAAATGGAGAAACGGAACATAAAGCGTTCCATTCATAACAAACAGACCAGACGCTGGCAAGGTTTCCTTGCTGCCTGCGGGGCATTTTGGCGGCATCTGAGGGCAAAACTTGCCACGCAGGCAGGATTTGATCATGTAGAACCATGATATTCAGGATATTGGCATGCATGGTTTTTCTGGGTTCCGTGTCATGGCCGGGCATCCCTGCGCCGCCGGTTCCGGGCGTTTCCGCCCCTCCGGAACTGCGGCTAGTCCAGGCGTGCGTGGAAAAAAGCCGCGGCAATGTCATGATTTCCCCCTTCTCCCTGTATGAAGTTCTCCGTTATATGTTGCCGGGAGCGGCAGGAGAAACGGGGAAGCAGATGGAAGCCGTTTTGCCGGGTAACGGCGCCACCGGAAAAGAGTGGTCTTTTTTATCAGAAGATTTTTCCCGGTCATGGCGCTGTTATTCCGCCAGCCGTATTTTTGCGGACCGGTCCGTGAAATTGAAGGAAGACTATGTAAAGGCCGTGGGGGCGGACCGCGTGGTTCCGGCTCCGTTCCGGGAAAACATGGCGGAAGCTGTCCGGCAGGTCAACGCCTGGGCGGCGAAAAACACGGGCAACCGGATCAGGAATCTTCTGAACCCGCAGGAAATCAGTGGCCGGACGGCGCTTGTACTGGTCAATGCCATGTATATGAGGGCGTTCTGGGACAGCAGGTTTGAAGAGAAGACCACGGCGGGAACGTTCTTCCGGGAGGACGGCTCTTCCTGCATCATGCCCATGATGAAGCAGCAGGTCTTTACGGAAGTAAATTCATGGCCCAGGCAGGGCGGAATGTATGATGAGAAGGAGGGCGTGCGCACAGCCAGCCTGTTCTTTGCCGGGGGGAAGGGGGCTCCGGTGTTTATGGCCGTTCTGCCTCCGAAGGGGAAAAAGCTGAAACAATTCATTGCCGGAACTCCCCCTCGCGGGAAAGGACCGGAAATGGAATTCAACCGCCCTTTCCTGTGGCTCATTTACAGCCCGGAGGACAGGGCGGTGGTCTTTGCCGGAACCTATTCCGGTCCGGAATGCCTGAAAAAGGAATAGGGGGCATGAACCCCGCATGCTCCCAAAAACCTTGATTTTCGCGGGGGGCTCTATAGGGTGGGGGTGCGCCGTTATGACCACCCCTACGTTTGAAGATGCCGTGAGCCGCATTGTGCGGAAGGACTCCCGTTTCTCGGAACGGGCGTATGCCTTTCTGAAAGATGCGCTGGATTTCACCATGCAGCGCATTGAAGAGCAGGAAGACGGCTCCCAGCGCCATGTCAGCGGGCAGGAGCTGCTGGAAGGCTTCCGTGATTACGCCCTGAGCCAGTTCGGCCCCATGGCCTCCACCGTGTTGAAGGACTGGGGGCTGCGCAACGGTAAAAATGTGGGGGAGATGGTTTTTTTACTGATTGAGGAGGACGTGTTTTCCAAGCAGCCGGAAGATTCCCTGGATGACTTCAAGGGATTCATGAGTTTCCGCAAGGCGTTTGAGGAGCCTTACGAATTCCAGGACCAGCCCAGTTGACCGATCATACCGCCATGAGCAAGGAACCTGATGTACGCTGGCCCGCTGAATGGGAACCGCAGGACGCCGTGTGGATTTCCTGGCCCCACCGCAGGGATCTGTGGCAGGGCGGCCTGGATGAACTCCGGCAGACTTACGGGCGCGTGGCTGCGGCCATCGCCCCGCATGCCCGCGTGTGCGTGAATGCCGCGGAAGCCCTTCATCCGGACATCCGGCAGACCATGCGGGACGCGGGGGTGCGGGAGGAACAGTACAGCCTGTTCAATCATCCCACCAATGACGTCTGGTGCCGGGACCACGGCCCCGTCTTTGTGCAGGACGTGAAGGACGGCTCCCTGATGCTGGCGGACTGGCAGTTTAACGCGTGGGGGGGCAAATTCGCTCCCTGGGACCTGGACAACGGCATTCCCGCCCTGATGGGCGCCGCGCTCGGGCTGCCCGTGCGCAGCTCCTCCATGATTCTGGAGGGGGGCGCCATTGAAGGCAATGGAGACGGCCTGCTGGTGACGACGGAATCCGTGCTGCTGAATCCCAACCGCAACCCGGAATGGAGCCGCGCCGCGATGGAGGAGGAGCTGCGGCGCATGTTGGGCGTGAAGACCGTTTTCTGGCTGGGTTCCGGCATTGAAGGGGATGATACGGACGGCCACATTGACGACATGGTGCGCTTTGTGCGCCGGGATGCCGTAGTCTCCATCGTGGAGCCGGATTCCTCCTCCCCCCATTACCGCGCCCTGGCGGAGAACAATGAACGGCTGCAGGATTTGAAGTGCGTGGACGGCTCCGGCGTGGAGGTTGTTCCGCTGCCCATGCCGGACCCGCTCCGGGCGGAGGACTGGCGGCTGGACCAGCTTCCGGCCAGTTACGCCAATTTCCTGATCGTGAATGACGCCGTCATTGTTCCCGTGTTCAACCAGCCCCGGAATGACGACCGCGCCCTGGGCATTCTGCGGGAATGCTTCAGCGGAAAACAGGTGGTGGGCGTGGATGCCCGCAAGCTGGTGCTGGAGGGCGGGGCCATCCACTGCATCACCCAGCAGCAGCCCCGGCCGCGGAAGGAGGAGCCATGAGCGAGGGGGAAGGCGTAACGGTGGATGTGATTCTGCCGATGGAGAAGGCCGGGGACGAGCGGGCGCGCCGCGCCGCCGTGGCGGAAAAGCTGGGCATTTCCCCCTCCCGGATCAGGGAGTTGCGCCTGCTGAAGGAATCCATTGATTCCCGGCAGAGGAAAATTTTATTTCAGCTCCGGTTTCTGGCGGGGGTGGATGAGCCGCTGCCTCCGGAGCGTCTCCCCTCCCGGGATTATCCGCCCGTGAAGCCCGGCGCCCCGGCGGCGCTGATCGTGGGATTCGGTCCGGCGGGGATGTTCGCCGCCCTGCGCTGTCTGGAGCTGGGGATGAAGCCCGTGGTGCTGGAACGGGGGAAGGACGTCTCCTCCCGCCGCTTTGACCTGGCTCCCATCCTGCGGCAGGGCACGGTGATTGAGGATTCCAACTACTGCTTCGGAGAGGGCGGGGCCGGCACGTTCTCGGACGGCAAGCTGTATACGCGCGCCACCAAGCGCGGCCCGGTGAGGGAGGTTTATGAGATATTCGTAGCCCACGGCGCGCCGCGGGAAATTCTGACGGACGCCCATCCACACATCGGCTCCAACCTGCTGCCGAACGTGGTGAAGGCCATCCGGGAATCCATCCTGCGCGCAGGCGGGGAAATTCATTTCAACGCCCGGGTGGATCATCTGCTCCGTTCCGCGGACGGGCGGCGCGTACGCGGCGCGGCCTGTGCGGATGGCCGGGAGTTTGCGGCGGACGCCGTCCTGCTGGCTACCGGGCACAGCGCGCGGGACGTGTACCGCATGATGCTGGCGGAGGGGCTGGCGCTGGAACAGAAGCCCTTTGCCGTGGGGGTGCGCATTGAACATCCCCAGGCATTCGTGGATGCGCGGCAGTACCATCTGCGCCCGGACGGGAAACGCCCGGAACAGCTTCCGGCGGCGCGCTACTCCGTGACCACGACCATTCAGGACCGCGGCGTCCACTCCTTCTGCATGTGCCCCGGCGGCTTTATCGTACCCGCCGCCACGGAAAATGACGAGGTGGTGGTCAACGGCATGTCCCTGGCCCGGCGTGACTCCCCCTTTGCCAACGCGGGCTTCGTGGTCAGCGTGCATCCGGAAGATACGGAAGCCTTCCGCAGGGAGCACGGCGTTCTGGCGGGAGTGGCCTACCAGAAGGCTCTGGAAACCGCCTCCAGCCGCGCCGGAGGAGGCATGCAGAAAGCCCCCGCCCAGAAGGTGGAGGATTTCCTCAAGGGGCGCGTTTCCTCCTCCCTTCTTCCCACCAGCTACCACCCCGGCATTGCGTCCCATCCCCTGCATGAACTGCTTCCGCCGGAAATCGTGTGGCGCATGCGGGAGGGACTGCGGCAATTTGACCATAAATGGCGCGGATTTGCCGGGCCGTCCGCCCAGCTCATCGGCTGTGAGACGCGCACCAGCTCCCCCGTGCGCATTCCGCGGGACTCCGCCACGCTGGAGCATCCGGGACTGGAAGGCCTGTACCCCTGCGGGGAAGGTGCCGGCTATGCGGGGGGCATTGTTTCCGCCGCCCTGGACGGCCGCCGCTGTGCGGAAGCTATGGCGCAGCAGGCGCGGGGCTGATGAAAGATTCCGGGCCGTAAGCCTGTGGCGCTCCCTGGCGGCCCTCCTTTCCGGCACGGGGACGGGAATTGTTCCTTGCCCCCGGTTCATCACATGGGCGCACTGCCGGGGACATAGTAAGATAATGCCCTCCGGTTCACTCCCGTGCATATTCAGAGATGAAGGCCGGGCAATCCGGTTTTCCGGTCCTTATAAAGAAAATGGGGATTTTAAGATTTCCCCGGTAAAGTTGAGCCGGAAAGGTAAAATAGTGAAGGAACAGGAGTTTCCCGCAGATTTCGAACAATCGGGGGGCGCAGCTGTCCAAAATGAGCCATGAGAGCGTTCCGGATCTTCTTAATACTGTGCCCCGTGTGGTTCGCGCTGCCCGGCGTGGCCCAGGATGTGGGAGCTCCCGGCATGCCTAATGTGGACCTGGAAACTCCTTCCGGGCAAAAGCTGGCGCAGGAGAGGGCTTCCATCCGCAAGTTCTTCGTGCTGCTTTATTTGGCGGTAATCCTGCCCGCCATGGAAAACCAGAGTGATCTTTGCAGGGAGAAAGACCTTTATCCCCTCATGCTGGCCGCTTTTCCGGAGCAGGAGCTGAAGGAATGCCCGCAGGGGCTCCAGCATCTGATGAATGCCAGGGTGCGGGAGCTGAAGGACGCCGTGGACGGGAAGAAGGAATTAAAAACAATCCCGTTTAATCCTGAAGACCGGGAACTTTTCCTTTTCCTGGCGCAATACGGCATGGAGGACGTGTGCCAGCAGGTCATGAACTGGATAAGGCGGGAAGTCAACGCCAGCGGGGACATGGACCAGGAATCCTTTGTCCAGGCATTCAGGAAGTTCCGTGACAAGGTGCGTTCAGGGCATCTGGTGATGCCGGAAGCGGTGGAGGACTGAACCCGGAGCCGGAGTTCTACCGGAATGGACCGGAGCCGCCTGTGGGAAACACGGGGGAAAACTCATTGTCTGCGGACGCTCATGTGCTATGATGCGGATATGTCCGGGGCCAGCCGTCTTTTATTATTGGGCGTATTGCTGGGCGGCCTGTGCCCTCTTTCCTCCCGGGCGCAGGATATTGCCGCTCCCTCCATGGCGAATGTGGATTTGGAGACGGAGGAGGGAAAGGCTCTGGAGCGGGACCGGGAGGCCGTTGGCAGGGTGGTCATGCTGGGGCATGTCATGAGCATGATAGCGACCCTGGAGACGGAGGGCAGGGAGATGCGGGAAGTCCTGGCGGCCGTGTACGCCAGCCAGCAGTCCGCTATTCCTCCTCACATGCTGGAAAAGTGTCCGCCCGACTACAGGAAAGCCTATGAGGCGGTGAAGGAGGAAATGGGAAAGCTTCTGGACAGGATGCGCAGGGAGAAGATGGACGATGTCCAGTTCCTCACGGCTTGTAAGGAATTTTACCTCCGGAGCAATGAGATCAGCGCTGCCGTGGGAGAAAAATACCGCTTGAAAGAACGCAGCATCTCTCTTTTTGAGGCATTGAACCGCAAACTCCGGGTATTGGAGAAGGAGGAAAAAATAAAAATGCTCCAACGGATGAAGGATGAACTGATTGCCGGAAAAATGGAAATCCCCGGGACGGCTGAAGACACGGACGATGAAGCCGGAGGGCGCTTGAACGTTTTTGTAAGGTAATGAGAATGCGGAAATGGGTATCGGGCGCCATTCCGGCGAGGTGTTCCGCTCAGGAGCGGTTCGGGGTCGGGATGTTGCCGTTACGGAGGAGCCGTCTGTGGATGGGGTGCGGAGCGCGGAGGAAGAACTGTTCAGGAACCGGGACGCCATTGTCCCGCTCATGATGTGGAGCATCCTGTATCTGGAGAAAAGGGCTCCCCTGCTGGACCGGATGCCGATGGAGGGCGTGCACCGCGCCTTTTTGGAGTCGTACATAGCCGTTCCCGCCAAATTAGTGGAAGAATGCCCGCCGGATTACCGCAAGGTGTTTTGGCAGGTGGATGCCCGGAACAGGGTCTTTCTTCAGCGCATGGAAAAAGAAAATCTGGCGGGAAAGGAATTGCTCCGGGAATACGGCATTCATGGTGAGGCATGCAATGAATTGCTGCTTCCCGTCGTTTCCCGCTATCCGCTTTCCGGCAGGTTCCAGCAGGTAGACCGGGAGCTCAGAAAGCAGATGGCAGAGGCTACGGACCGGGAAGCGCTCATCACGGCCTGATGGAGCAGGAGGATGTGGAACGCAGTCTTCCTCTTACGGAAAAAGAAGGGGCTGTCTCTCCGGAGAAAAAGTGTGGGGAGAAGGTGGAATAAGGATGGACTTTATCCCCGGCAGATGCTCTTATCAGCTAATGATCAAGCTGATTTTAGCCGCAGGCTTGGCGGGCTGTTGCTTGGGAATGGTGCATGGGCAGGATGTGGCATCACCCTCCATGCCGAATGTAGACGAGTACCGGCAGACGCCGGAATTTGCCCGGGAACGTGCCGCCGTTGCGAGGTACATGTTTTTCTGGACCTTGTGCGGGCGGATTGCCATCCTGGAATCTGATATTAAGGGAAATGTTAATGCGGGGTTGCTTTGCAAGCGGCTGCTGAACCTGCTTCCTGAAAATATTTCAGCCGGGTGTCCGGAGATGTTCCGGAAAGAATGGATGGAGCATGTGGAAAAAATAAAAGCCGCGTTGAATGAAAATCCCGAATGGATGGAGACGCCGCAAGGGAAAAAGGAATGTGCTGCGATAGAGGCTGTGATGAAACGCCTGGATGAGCGGTATGGAATAGAACGAGCGATTTATTTGTCCAATGAGTGGCTTGATAAGCGATTGGAGACCGGGAAAAGGAATGATACTCCTGAAATATTCCTGAAGGATTTGCTCCGGTTGAAGAAGGACTTTGAGTCCGGGAAACTGGCTGTTCCTGTGGAGTTTATATCCCAAGAGAGAAAGGAAGGATGAGAAGGCTGAGCTTGTTGCTGTTTCCGGTGCGGGAAAGAAAAAAGGTCTTCACTTCTGAAAAGGCAATGGAATTATTCAAATGGTTTTCCCTGGCGGGTATGGCATGGGGATGCGGTTGTGGTGTATTGAGCGGACAGGACGTTGTGGAACCGCTCATGCCGAATGTGGATTTGGAAGTGCAGCAGTTCAGGAAAGCCCGCGCGGCTATCCTCAAGTACCGTGTCCTGCTTGAATTGTGCTGTGAAATTATTTCCCTGGAACGGGGAACTCCGTCCGGTGACAAGAGTAAAAGCATGTTTGACCTCATGCCTGAACAGTTTGAGGCGGAATGTCCGCCTGATTTCCGGGAGTCGTATATTGACGTCCTGAAGATGGTGGATGAATACTGGAGGGAGGAATCTTCCCGAAAAGACATATCCGTTGTGCAGAATCTCATGACCAGGCTGGAGGATGCCGGGAAACGGTTTGACCATCAATATGATTTGGGCCGTTCCATGAATGCGTTGATTGACTGGCTGGACCGTGGGACGATGAAGAGGGAGGGGGAAAGCGCCCCTGACCTTTTGAAGCGCCTTTACCAGTGGAAAAAGGACCTTGAGTCAGGCAAGGCGGTTATTCCTGAGGATGCCGGAGACCCTTACGGAAGCTCCGGGCAGTGGAGACGAGGAACAGGGGAAGACGCACCTCAAGAGGCGGTTTCAGAGGCAGACCATGAAAGAGATGGATGAAATGGGGGAAAGGCGTGTGCCCGGTGAGGCCGTTCCGGAGTTTTTGCGCCTCCTTCCGGGCGTTCTTCACGCCCGCGTCCCCCGCCGTTTTTTTTGAAGGTTAAGTCTTGCCAGGGCAGGGGGCTTGGGGCCATAATCTGCAAGTTTCACAACCGCACACACAGCCATGAAAGTCATCGTCATCTACGGCAGCCCGAATGATAAACCCTTTATGGAACCCGCCCGCGAGTATTTTACGCAGGAGAATGTTCCGTATGAAGAAACCGTCCTGTCCGCCCACCGCGACCTTCCGGAACTGGTCAAGTTCCTGGGTGAGCTGGAAGCCAGCGGAGAAAAGGCCGTGATTCTGGCCGTGGCCGGCCTGTCCGCGGCCCTTCCCGGCGTGGTGGTGATGAGCTGCTCCCTTCCGGTGATCGGCGTGCCCGTTCCCGGCGGCCCCCTGAACGGCATTGACGCCTTGCTGGCCATCGCCCAGTGCCCGGGCGGCGTGCCCTGCACCACGGTGGGCCTGCATAAGAAGACCCCTGTTAACGCCGCCATGGCCGCCCACCGCATTCTGAAGCTGGCCGGCCTGTAACCGTTCACTCCTTTATCTTCCGGCAGATGATTCCTCCTCCGTCACAGGAAATCGTGTTGGACGGCCCGGGGATTTCCCGTGCGCTGGAGCGCATGGCCCACGGCATCGTGGCCCGCTTCCCCGGGGAGCCGCTCGCCATCGTGGGCCTGCTCAGCCAGGGGGACATTATCGCCCGGAGGCTGGTGGACAAGGTGAAGGAACTGGGTGTGGAAGCCCAGTGCGGAGCCATTGACATTTCCCTGTACCGGGATGACATTTTCAAGCTGGAGGCCCGTCCCTCCCTCCGCTCCTCCAACCTCTCCTTTTCCACGGATGACATGAGGGTGGTGTTGGTGGACGACGTCCTTTACACGGGGCGCACCATCCGCGCGGCCCTGAACGCCCTCTTTGACTACGGGCGTCCGGCCCGCATAGAGCTGGCCTGCCTGATTGACCGCGGGGGGCGGGAGGTGCCCATCCAGCCGGATTATACGGGCCACGTGCTGGACCACGCCGGGGCCAAGGTCATCGTAAGCATGAAGGAGGCCGACGGCGAAGACCGTGTGGTCATTGCCGCCAATTAAACAGTTCTTTAATCCATTACCCGTTTTTCATGAATCCCCGCAAGGATCTTCTCAACATCTCCTCGTTGACCGACGAGGAAATTCATACGCTGCTGGATTCGGCCGGTCCGATGAAGGAGCTCTTCACCAAAAGCGTCAAAAAGGTGCCTGCCCTGAAAGGGAAGTCCGTTTTGACGCTTTTTTATGAGCCCAGCACCCGCACCCGCTCCTCCTTTGAGGTGGCGGCGGAACGCCTGTCCGCGGACGTGACCAACTTCACGGTGTCCACCTCTTCCGTGGTGAAGGGTGAATCCGTGCAGGACACGATCGCCACGCTCCAGGCCATGAAGGTGGATTACGTGATTGTGCGCCATTATAACAGCGGCCTGCCGAACGTGATTGCGCGCCATACCTGCGCCAGCGTCATCAACGCCGGGGACGGGGCGCATGCCCATCCTTCCCAGGCGCTGCTGGATTCCTTCACCATCCGGGAGGTGTTTCCGGAGGTACGGGGAAAGCGCGTGCTGATTGTGGGGGACATCCTGCATTCCCGCGTGGCGCGCTCCACCTCCCTGCTGATGAAGAGGCTGGGGATGGAAGTGGCCTACCTGGGGCCCGGCTCCCTGGTGCCGCGCACGGAGCATTCCGGAATCCCCCGCTTTTCAGATTTCAACGAGGCGTTCGCGTGGAAGCCGGACGTGATTTACCTGCTGCGCGTGCAGAAGGAACGGCAGGACGCCCCCTTCTTCCCCAGCGCCCGGGAGTACAACAAGATTTACGGCGTCACGGAGGAACGGCTGGAGCGCATTTCCGGTGAAGGCCTGTACATCATGCATCCGGGCCCGGTCAACCGCGGCGTGGAAATCTGCGACTTGGCAATGGATTACGAGCGCTGCCTGATCAACCGGCAGGTGGAGAACGGCATCGCGTGCCGCATGTCCATCCTTTACCATCTCACCCCGCAAACCCAGCACTGATTGTTCATGAAAACTTCCGTACTTATTCGCAATGCCCGGCTGGCGGACGGTTCCGCTCCGGTGGATATTCTGGTTTCCGGAGGGGTGATCGCCGCCAAGGCGCCTGCCGGAACGCTCTCCGCGGATTCCGCGGAGAAGGTGCTGGACGCCTCCGGCAAGCTGATGCTCCCCGGCCTGTTTGACATTCATGCGCACCTGTGCCAGCCCGGACGGGAAGACAAGGAGCGCGTGGCCACGGCTACCGCGGCCGCCCTGCATGGCGGCGTGACCGGCCTGATGGCCATGCCGGATACCGATCCCGTGATGGACAACGCCGCCCAGATCACCACGTTCATGGAAATCTGCCGCACGGACGCGCTGGTGGAGGTCATCCCCTCCGGCTGCCTGACCAAGGGGGACGGCGGTGAAGAGCAGGCCTCCTACGATTCCCTGCGCGCCAAGGGCGTGCGCTTTATCACGGACGGGGACCGCGCGCCGGACAACATGCTGCTGCTGTACCGCGCCATGCAGTACGCCAGCAATTTGAACCTCACCTTCGCCCTGCGCGGGGACGTGCCGTCCCTGACGGCCAAGGCCACCATGCACCCGGGCACCACCTCCTACCGCCTGGGGCTGACGGGCTCCCCCTCCTGCGCGGAGGAAATAGGCATGGAAACCATCATCCGCCTTTCCGTGGAGACGGGCAACTCCCTGCACGTCCAGACCGTTTCCACCGCCGGCAGCGTGGACATCCTGCGCCGCTGCAAGCCGGAAACCGCCGGGTTGAGCGCGGAAGCGGCCCTTCACCACCTCCTGTTCACGCATGAGGACGTGGGCCGTTACAATACCAGTTACAAAACCCTGCCGCCCCTGCGGGACCAGTCGGACGTGGATGCCCTGATTGCCGCGGTGAATGACGGCACCATTGACTGCATCGTTTCCGACCACACGCCCTGCACTCCGTTCTCCAAGCTTCAGGACTTCGTCGTCGCGCCGCAGGGCATGATTGCGCTGGATACGTTCCTGCCCGCCATTTACCAGTATCTGGTGGAACCCGGGAAAATGTCCTGGCAGACGGTGGCGCGCGCATGCAGTGACGCTCCCCGCAGGCTCATGGGCCTGCCTCCCGCCTCCCTGGAGGAAGGCGCTCCGGCCAACCTGGTGCTGTTTGACCCGGAGGGTGAAACGCCCGTCACGGATAAAACGCTCCGCAGCCGCGCGCGCAATACCCCTTTCCTGGGCAAAACCCTGAAGGGAAAGGTGGAAGCCGTAGTGCTCGGAGAACAGCTCCACTGCTTCTGACGAAAGCGTAATGAAAAAGACCGGAAACTGTTAATTATTAACTATTAGCTATTAGCTTCCGCTTGCATCCCGTCGCCCGCGTCAGCACGTGTTATCCGGACAAGTTCGGCGTACCGCGCCAGAGTGGCCTGGTACCGGGCGCACGGGCGCGTCTGGTGTTTGAGCCGCCGTTCCGCAATCCGGACGCCGTCCGCGGCCTGGAAGGCTTTTCCCATGTGTGGCTGATCTGGGTATTCAGTGAAAACCTGCGGGAAGGGTGGAGCCCCACCGTCCGGCCTCCGCGCCTAGGCGGTAATGTGCGCATGGGGGTGTTTGCCACGCGCGCGCCGTTCCGGCCCAACCCCATCGGCCTGTCCGCCGTCAGGCTGGAACGGGTGGAACTGCACCCGCAGGACGGGCCGGTGCTGCACCTTTCCGGCGTGGACCTGGTGGACGGCACGCCCATTCTGGACATCAAGCCTTATGTTCCCCTGGCGGACTGCATTCCGGAGGCCGCTGAGGGATTCACCGCGTCTCCCTATGAGCGGCTGGATGTGGAAATCCCCGCCGCCCTGGGGGAATCCATGCCTCCGGAGGAACTGGCGGCGCTGGCGGATACGCTCTCCCTGGACCCCCGCCCCCAGTACCAGGATGACCCGGAACGGGTTTACGGCCTCCTGTTCTCCGGCCGGGAGGTGAAATTCAGAGTGGTGGGCGGACGCCTGCACGTGCTGTCCCTGGAACCCTCCGGTCAACGCCCAAATGCGGGAGACCAACGATAAAACCTTGAAAATCCCGGTATTTCGCCGCCCGCCTGCGGTGATGCTGGCCGTTGCCTGGTTATCAGGCACGGCCCCTGCGCGGCCCGTCAGGACAGGGAGGGGGCTTGCTTTCCGGGGCGTGGGGGAGTAGCCTTCTCCCGGAATCTGGAGATGGACCCGGACTGTTTAAGGGAATGGATAATGACCGGCAGATAGCTGAAGCTTTTGAAAGGAACTTCCGTGATTACGGAGAACTGGGCGCGTCCCTTTCCGTCTGGAAGGAAGGGAGGGAAATTGTTTCCCTGCATTCCGGTTTTGCCGTGGCGGATAAAACGCGCCCGTGGACGGACCGCTCCCTGGTTCCCGTTTACTCCGCTACCAAGGGGGCTGCTTCCGCCGCCCTGCTGCTGGCCCTGCACCGGCAGGGAGCCTCTCCGGAAATGAGCGTGGGGGAACTGTGGCCGGAATTCCCGCTGCCTTACGCCTCCATTGCGCAAATGATGTCCCACCAGTGCGGCCTGGCGGCCTTCTCACGGACGGCCAGCGTCTTTGACCATGAGGACTGCGTGCGCGCCCTGGAGGAAACCGTTCCGGCGTGGCAGCCCCCGGAGCACGGCTACCATCCCCATACCTACGGCGTGATGCTGGATGAACTCATGCTGCGCCTGACCGGGGAGCGCCTCTGGCGCTACTGGGAGGAATATGTCCGCGCGCCGCTGGACCTGGACTTTTACATCCGCCTGCCGGAATCCGAATTCAGCCGGGTGGCTACCCTGTACCCCGGCAAGATGGACATGTCCAACATGGGCACGCCGTTTTATCAGGAATACATGAAGAAGGGAACGCCCGTGAACCGTGCGTTCAACACCCTGACAGGACTGAATAGCGTGCGGCAGATGAACACGCCGGAAGCGTGGACGTCCGGCGCTCCGGCATTCGGCGGTGTGGCCTCCGCCCGCGGCATGGCAAAATTCTACCAGGCGTGCCTGGGGCTGGATGAACTCCGGGTATTCCCGTCTGCCGTGCGCGGCTGGATGCGGGACATCGTCATTGACGGGCCAGACCTGACCCTGAAAACGCCCACCGCCTTTTCCTGCGGCTTCATGCATGACCCGGCGGACCCTGCCACGGGCCGCAAGCTGCGCCGCCTGTTCGGTTCCGGCGGCTTCGGCCATGCCGGGGCGGGCGGTTCCCACGCCTTTGCGGACCCGGCCTGCGGCCTCTCCTTCGGCTACGTGATGAACCGCATGGACCTGAACGTGCTGCCCGGCGTGAAAACGCGCCTGCTCATTGACGCGGTGATGAAGGAAATCCAGGGAACGCCGGAGGCGTGACCTTCCTTCCGGAAAGAACCGGAGGGCAGGAGCGTAAAAACCGTTTTTTCAGAGTAAAAGGGAGATTTTCCCGGATGCGCCTTCTGGTTCAAGGGCGCCCGTTTTCCGCGGTCTGCGCCGCTTCATCTCCAATGGTCTCATTGGGTATCCAGCCTTCCTCCCGGTCACTGGCTCTGTGGACCCACGTCCACCCGTTCAGCGTCTTGATCTTGACGATTTCTTCCCCGGGATCTACGTTCAATTCCCTGGCGCTGTAATCTTCCAGCACAATTCCCCGCGTTCCGTCTTCCGGGCAGTTAATCAGTTGAATGGGAACCCAGCCTCCTGCCCCCTTGCTGTTTTCCGCCCAAATCCAATCCTTCCAGTTCTCTTCCGGCGCTCTTTCCCCCAGCGTAACGCTTTCCCCCTTTTCCAGCTTGATGGGATGTTCATATTCCGTCCTGTGTGAAGCAACTGTTTTAAAGGTTTCCCGGGGGGTGCCGCTTGTTTTCATGTGATGATGGTTTTCCGTGTGTAGTGAGATGACCGCCGCTAAAACCGGATGCCGAAGCAACGGTTCCAGCGGCGTTTGGGCTTTTTGTCTTTCCGTATGCCGGATTCCGGTTCGGTTCTCCCCTATCCTGCCTGTAATCCCGGCATCCTTCAATCCCGTATTGAAGCTTCACTGTCAGGAATGGGGTTTCATTTGTTCCGGTCATCCCGTATTCCGGTAAATAAAAAACTTCTCCCTGGGCCATCCATCATGGAAAAGCGCAGGGAGAAGAAATGATTTAAAGATGAAGAAGCCGCCTTTTACCATCCGCCGCCCAGGGCGCGGGCGAGCTGGACGACGGCCTTGCGGATGTTCTGCTTCATGGTGACCAGGGACTCCTCAGAGCTGAGCCAGGAGCGCTGGGCCGTGACGACGTTCAGGAAGTCCGTCTGCCCGTTGATGTACAGGGTGCGGGAGAGCAGGAAGGCCTCCCTGTTGGCGTTGTTTTCCTTGTGCAGGTATTGCATCTGGGAAGTGTAGTTGCCGTAGGCGATCAGGGCGTCCTCCACCTCGGAGACGGCGGTGATGAGCGTTTTGCGGTAGGTTTCCGCGGCTTGTTCCGCCGCCGCCTTCTGGGCGCGTACGGTGGCTCTCAGGGCTCCGCCCTGGAACAGGGGCTGCACCAGGTTGCCGCCCAGGGACCAGGCGTTGTTGTTTTCCCGGAAGAGCTGGCCGAAGTCTCCGCCGCGGCCGGAGAGGGAACCCGTCAGGCTGAAGCGCGGGTACAGGTCCGCCACGGCTACGCCCACGTTGGCCACGGCCACGTGCAGGTCCGCCTCCGCGGCGATGACGTCAGGCCTGCGCCGCAGGAGCTCGGAGGGGAGACCCACCGGAACCACGGGCGTTTTTTCAAAGACGGAGGTTTTGGGCAGCGTCAGTTCCACGCGGGAGTTGTACGTACCCAGCAGGACGGAGAGCTGGTTTTTGGTGGAGGCCACCTGTGCTTCCAGCGCCGGAATGCGGCCTTCCGTGGAGGCGACGGTGGAGGTGGCCTGTTCCACGTCCAGTCGGGGGGCGAATTCCGATTTGTAGCGTTTTTCCGCAATGGTGAGGGTGTTGCGCTGGATTTCCAGCTGCTCGCGGGCAATGCGGAGCTGTTCGCAGGCGGTGATCCAGTCAAAGTAGGCCGTGGCTACGTCCGCCAGCAGGGCCGTACGCACGGCGCCTGCGGAGGCCTCCGTAGACATGAGGGAAGCGCGGTACGCCTCAATGGAACGGCGGTTGCCGCCAAAGAGGTCCAGCTCCCAGGAGGTGGACGCCCCCAGGGTGAAGTCCTGGGAGGTGGAGCTGCGGAAGCCCCGGTCCGGAGACAGGCTCCAGCCCGCGCTGGCATCTGCGGAGGGCAGCAGGGAGGCCTGGGAGACGCGCAGTCTTTCCCGGGCTTCCCGGATGCGGAGGAGGGCCACCTTCATGTCCGGATTGTTGTTCAGGGAGGCGGAGACCAGGCGGTTGAGCTGGGGGTCCCCGAAGATGTTCCACCAGGAGCGCAGGTCCTTGTCGGAGCTGCGGGGGGGGCGGGCCGTGGCCCAGGAGGAAGGCAGGTCATTGGCCGGCGGCCGGAAGTCCGGGCCTACCATGCAGGAGCTCAGGCAGCATGCGGCCAAAAGGGGGAGGTATTTGAACATGGATGACATGGGAAGGAAAAGAGTAACGGGTTATTCGTGGCGCAGGGCGTCGATGGGGTCCATTTTGGAAGCCTTCCAGGACGGATACCATCCGAAGGCCAGGCCGATGAATACGGAGACGCCCACGGCCAGGGCCATGGCTTCCGGGGAGGAGGCGGTGGCCCAGTTCATGGTGCGGCTGACGATGATGGAGATGGCCTTGCCGAGCATGATGCCCAGCGCGCCGCCCACCACGCAGAGCAGCACCGCTTCCAGCAGGAACTGGCGCATGATGTCCTGCGGACGGGCGCCCACGGCCATGCGCAGGCCGATTTCCTTGGTGCGTTCCGTGACGGAGACGAGCATGATGTTCATGATGCCCACGCCGCCCACAACCAGGGAGATCATGGCCACGATCATCAGCAGGTTGGTCATGACTTCCGTAGTGCTGCTCATGGCGCGGGACATTTCAGCCATGTCCCACACGCGAAAGTCGTCCAGCTGGCCATCCTTCAGGTTGTGCTTGGCGCGGATGACTTCCGTGATCTGGTCTATGGCCTCGGAGGAGCGTTCCGGGTCCGCAATCTGCGCCATGATGAAGTCAATGTTATTGAAGCGGCGCGGATGGGGGGCGTCCGTGTACGGCTGGTCCGTGGTTTCCGTGTAGTAATCCACGGAATTGGCGGTGTACTTGTCCGCCCGGTTGAAGGTGGTGGTGGATTTGCCGGAGGAGGAGGCGGACCCGCCCCCCAGCCCCTGAAGGCGGTAGCGGATGCTCGTCCACGGCAGGATGATGGAGTCGTCCTGGTCGCGGCCCATCATGTTGGCCCCCTTCTTCTGGAGAATGCCGATGACCTTGAACATGACGTTCTTGATACGGATGTCCTTGCCCAGCGGGTCTTCATCCCCAAAGAGTTCCCTGGCTACCGTCTGGCCGATGACGCATACGCGCCTGGCCTGCTCCACGTCTTCATCGGAGAAGGGCTGGCCGCGCTCCATGTCATACCAGCTCTTGATCTTCAGGTATTCCACGGAACCGCCTTCCACGGTTTCCGGGCTCCAGTTCTTGTTGCCGTAAATGACCTGCCCGCTGGCGCGCACCACGGGCGTGGCGCGCAGGACCATGGTGCAGTCCTTCATGATGGCTTCACAGTCCGCATTGGTCAGGGAGGCCCTGCCGCCCGCGCCGGTGTTGACGCCGCTCTTGGAGATGGCGCCGGGGCGGATGTTCAGGGTGTCCGCCCCCATGGAGGCGATGGTGTTTTTAATCTGGAGCGTGGACCCCTGGCCGATTTCCACCATGGCGATCACCGCGGCAATGCCGATGATGATGCCCAGGATGGTGAGCGCGGCGCGCATGGGGTTGCGCACCAGGGCCTTGATGCAGGTTTTAAGGAGGGGAAGGAATTTCATACGTCGTCCTTGCTTAGCGTGTCGGAAATCCCCTCGCAGATGAGGCCGTCCGCCATGTTGATGGCCCGGTCCGTGAAGGCGGCTATTTTGGGGTCATGCGTCACCAGGATGACCGTGATCCCCTTCCGGCGGTTCAGGTCCTTGAACATGTGCAGCACTTCCTTGGAGGTGGTGGAGTCCAGGTTGCCCGTGGGCTCGTCCGCCAGCAGGATGCTGGGGTTGTTGATCAGGGAGCGGGCAATGGCTACGCGCTGCTGCTGGCCGCCGGAAAGCTGGGCGGGGGTGTGGTCCATGCGGTCGGAAAGGCCCACCAGGTTCAGCAGTTCCACGGAGCGTTCGCGCATGGCCTTCATGCTGAGGGTGGGGTGGGCGTACACGGCGGGCATCATCACGTTTTCCAGCGCGGTGGTGCGGGAGAGCAGGTTGAAGTTCTGGAAGACGAAGCCGATGCGCTTGTTCCGGAGCGTGGCGCGTTCTGCGGCGTTGAATTTGGCTACGTCTTCTCCGGCAATGTAGTAATGGCCGGAGCTGGGGCGGTCCAGGCAGCCCAGGATGTTCATCAGGGTGGATTTTCCGGAGCCGGAGGCGCCCGTGAGGGAGACGAACTCCCCTTCCTTGATGTCCAGGGTGATGCCCTTGAGCACTTGGAGGTCAATTTCCCCCAGGTGGTACACCTTGGTTATGTCACGTAAGCGGATCACGTTATTATATTATAATGCTTGATGCGGTAAAAAATGGTTGAGCTGGCGGATGCGGGTTGTTCCCGGATCAGGGAGGCGGGGGCGGCCCGCCATTGCCGGAGGCCGCCTTCGTATTGCCCGTGCTCGGCTTGCGGCGCGGAGGCATCTTGGGCGCAAACGGGTTTTCACCGCCGGCGGAGGCAGACGTTCCGTCACCGGAGTTTCCGGAGCGGTTCAGTATCTGCGCCGTGGAGACAATTTCCATGCCTTCCCGGAGCGTTTCCCCCTTGACGGCCGTCAGCATGCCGTTGCTTTCCCCCCTGGTGACCAGGTGGGGGTAAAGAACAGCATCCCTGAGTTCCCAGACCACGGCTTTTTTCTCCTGTCCGCTTTGTGCGGGAGCGGCCAGTTCAGGCTGCATCTGTTCAAGGGTTCTTTTCTGTTCGGCGCCGATGAGGTCCGTTTCCGGCTGGAAGCGGAGCGCGGCATTGGAGACCAGGAAGGCGTTCCGGATATCCTCCACGACAAACTGGACGTTGGCCGTCAGGTAGGGAATGAGGAGCTTGTCCGGGTTGGGCACGTCAATGTCCACAATGTAGGTGACCACGTTGGAGGTCATGGTGGCGTCCAGGCGGATTTTGTCCACCGTCCCCTTGAATTTGCGGCCGGAGAAGGCGTCCACGGTGAAGATCACTTCCTGCCCCTTGCGGATGCTGCCGATGTCCGCCTCATTCACGGCGGCCCAGATTTTAAGTTTGGAGAGGTCCGTAGCGATGTAGAAAAGGCTGGAGGCGCTCATGCTGGAAACCACCGTCTGGCCGATGTTCACCAGGCGCTTGACCACCACGCCGTCCACGGGGGACTGGATGGTGGTGTATTCCAGGTTGCGCATTTCCTTTTTCAGCGCGGCTTCCGCCTGTTTCAGGGATGCTTCCGCTTCCAGCAGGGAGGCTTCCGCCACGGCCACGTTGGCGCGGGCGGTCTCTTCATCCGCAATGTACTGGTCATAGCTGGATTTGGACAGGGCGTCCCCCGGTCCCAGCTTTTCCGCGCGTTCCCGGTCCAGCTTGGCCTGGTGGTGCTTGGCCTTGGCCTGCTGGATGTCCGCCCTGGCGCGGGCGATTCCGGCGGATGCCTGCGCCTTGGAGGCTTCCGCCCGCTGCACGTCCAGCTGCACGGGCAGCTTGTCAATCTCCGCGAGCATTTGCCCCGCCTTCACCGGGCTGGAGTAATCCACCACCTTGCCGTCCAGATCCTTGCCGAACTCCATGATAATGCCGCTGACCTGCGCGCCAACGTCCACCAGTTCATCCGGTTCCGTGACGCCGGTGGCATCAATGGTGATCATCAGGTCCCCCTTTTCCAGGGGCTCTGTCTGGTACTCCACCTGAATGGCTTCATTCCCTTTCCACTGTTCCCAGGCGAACCAGGCGCCTGCGAGAACGACAATGACGATGATGAGTTTGATAAATCCCTTCACGACTATAATATACTTCGCAATAATGAAAAAGTTGCACAGATGTTAAAAACTTTTTTGCAACGGGGAGTGATCCTACCATGATTTCCTGAAATGTCTAAGGATTTATTTCATTCCATAACAGTTATGAAATATTAACTAATTATGTTACATAATCGTAATGCCCTGGCTCTTTTTTACGGAATTGTAAAGAGCTGGGGACAAGCCGCCCGGAACGTTCCCCGGCAATCAATTGGCCTTCATGCTTTTCCGCTCAAAGGTAAAAACTGGCACGTTTCTTGCAAAGTAAGATGTGAAGGATCATGTGATCCGGAAATTGCCAGTCAACCGTATGTACAAGAATGATTTATTTGATTTGCTGTTCAGGCTTCTCCATTCCTTCTGCCGTTCCTCCCGGCCATGCAGGGGGCGGAAGGAGCGGGACCGGAAGGCCCGGGAATATTTGAAGGCCATGGTGGCCAGGGCGCGGATGCGTTCGTTTTAATGCATCCGGGCGCCTGTCCGGAAACCATGCGGGGAGGGAGGGCCGTGGAAAGTTGCCGGGCGGGCATGCTCCGGGTGCACATCTTCAAATGGCGGCGGACTCCCGCCGGGTTCCCGGCTGCAAAGGGGAAAGGAAAGACACCGCTGCACCGTCACTGGCAATGAGCCACGTTCCCGTGCCTCAATAGAGCGGGGACTTCCGCCGCTGTTTTGACTTATCCGGTATAGGACTTAGTCAGCCCTGCGTCGGGGCTGCCCCCATTAGGTATAATATCGGTTCGGGCCACTTTGCCAGGTGTTGACGAGTGCAGCAGCCAGCACCTTATATACTGCATGGCGGGATATTATCCAAGGTGTTTTTGGAATCTTTTAAGACATGCGCGGGGAGCCGCCGGGGATAGGACTGAACCTGAACGGGATGCCGTTCCGTCAGCAGGCGCCTTCCAGCCATTCCTTTAAAATGGGGCGGTCTGCGGGGGCCCATGGCAGTTCTACCAGCGTGCGGCGGGAGAAGAAGCCCAGGCTTTCATGCTCCAGGGGCCGGGGCAGCGCTCCGGGGTCCAGGCGGCACAGGAAGGGGATGAGGCGGATGACGCGTTCCTTTTCCCCGTGCCGCACGGGGGTGAGCATGCGGACGGGATGGACGGCGCACCCCAGCTCTTCCCGGATTTCCCGGATGATGGCGTCCTGCGCGTTCTCCCCGGGTTCCAGTTTTCCGCCGGGAAATTCATAGAGCAGCCCGTTGGACTGCCCCGCGGCCTTCTTGGCGGCCAGGAGGAGGGGGCCCCGGGCGGCGGACAGCTCAATCAGGGCGCAGCAGACGTCCAGGGTGTTCATGATGCACTGAAATCCACCGCGTGCAGGTTCATCATGCGGGAGTCCGTATCCAGGATGCCGAAGCCGATGCGCCCGGTCCTTCCCTGGAGTTCCCCCGGATTGGCAAGCAGGCACCCGCCGTACGTTTCCCGCGCGGCCTGGTGGGTGTGGCCGTACAGGGCGGCGTCCACGCTGCCGTTCCGCGCTTCCTGCATGGCGTACTTGGGATAATGGGAGAGGGAGAACTTCATGCCGTACCGGGTGATGATAGCGTGTTCCGGGTGCAGGCGCGCCGCCGGGGAATTGGCCGCCATCCGCTGCATGAGGAGAAGCTCGTAGTCATTATTGCCCGGCACGGCGTCCAGCGGCAGGCCGCCGGTGAGCTCAAGGATGCGCAGGAAGCTTTCCGGGGTGGTGCAGTCTCCCAGGAAAAAGAAATGTCCGCAGTCCATCAGGCGCATCTGGCGCATGGCAGGCTCCAGGTGGTCCGTGCGGTCGTGCAGGTCGGAAAAAATGCCTATCTTCATGGTGTTGATCGGTTCATGGCATGAATGGGCCAGGCCAGCAGTTCGTCCGGCAGGGGAAGCAGGGGGCCATGCTCCCCCTGCCGGCGCAGCAGGCAGGTGAAGCCGCCCGCGCCCGCGCCGTGGAAAGGCATGAGCCGGTAGCAGGCCTCCTGCGTCAGCGTGGAGCGGAAGGGCTCCAGCTCCGGCACGGGTACGGTGCGCAGGTCCGGACAGCGTTTCAGCAAGTACAGAATGTTGCGCTCGTTCTCCTCCGGGGCGTAGGTGCAGGTGGTGTACAGCAGATAGCCTCCGGGCGCCAGGCACCGGACCGCCGCCAGCAGGATGCCCCGCTGCCGTTTGGCGTTGCCTCCGGTGACGGAGGAATTGAAGCAGCCGGGATTGGGAATGCCCTTGGCCAGCAGGGACTGTCCGCTGCACGGGGCGTCTGCCAGAATGAGGTCAAAACAGCCGGGGGCTAGTTCCGCCCACTGGTCCGGCCGCAGGCGCTGGGTGTACAGGCCCGTGAAGCCGCAGCGCAGCAGGTTGTGGCGCAGGATGCCCAGGCGCTTGGGGTGCACCTCGTTGGAGACGTGCTCCCGCGGGGCTACCCTCGTTTGCGCCAGAATGCTTTTTCCGCCGGGCGCGGCGCACAGGTCCAGGCAGCGTTCCGGACGGAAGGGCAGATGGGCCAGCGGGGCGGTTTCCCAGACGGAGGAGAGGTCCAGGGGATAGTAGTAGCCGCGTTCATAATCCGGCAGGGAACCGGGCCGCGCCTCCGTTTCTCCCGCCGGGAGCGCGGGGATGGAAGGGTGCCCCCAGTCCCGCGGCGTTTCATCCGCGGGGAAGGGCGGAACGTAGCCTTCCGGAGCCTGCGGGGTGATGACCAGCGCGCTTCTGGAACGGTCCCCGGCCTGCATGGCGTCCAGAAAGTCCTGCTCCTGTTCCGGAGCCAGCCCCAGCTTGGAGGTGAGCCTGAGTATTTGGGTGGAGGACACGAGAATCAGGCCCGGAACGTTTCGCCAAAGTGGGTGTTGAGCGCCAGATGGGCGGAACCCAGGATGCCCGCCTCCGTGCCGAACTGGGCGGGGAGGATTTCAAGCTGTTCCACCAGCGGGGCGGCAAGCTGGGCTCTCATGATTTCCTGGAGTGGCTGGAAAAGCAGGGGCTTTGCCTTCGCCACGCCGCCGCCGATGATGATGGCCTGCGGGTTCAGCAGGTAGCAGCAGTTCATCAGCGCGCAGGAAAGCTTCACGGCCAGGTCCCGCCATACCTGCGCGGCCACTTCATCCCCCGCCAGCGCGGCCCGCTCCAGGGCGATGGGGTTGCAGTCCACAATGGCCTTGTCAATGCCGTGGCTGGCGTACAGGGTGCGGGCGTCCGCCGCTATTTCCCGGTTGCCCACGTAATCCTCCAGGGCGCCGCGGTTGCCGTAATGGCCCAAACGTCCCCGGTAGTCAATGCTCGTCTGCCCCAGCTCTCCGGCGGAGCAGGTGGCCCCGCGTACAAGGTCCCCGTTCACGATGAGGCCGCTGCCCACACCCGTGCCCAGGGTCAGGCATACCAGGTGCCTTTTCCCTTTTCCGGCCCCCAGCTTCCATTCCGCATAGGCCATGCAGTTGGCGTCATTCTCCACGTACACGGGCAGTCCGCAGGCGGCCTGGAGCATGTCCCGCACCGGAACGTTGTTCCATCCCGGCACGTTGGTGAGCGTGTAGACGGTTCCCTGGTAAAAGTTGACGAAGCCGGGCATGCCCATGCCGATGGCCTGCACCTCCGGGTGGTTCAGCCGCAGCATGTTCACAAACTGGGCGATGGCTTCAATCAATTGATCCGGATTGCCGTATTCCTGGGTGGCGATGGAAGGCGCGTGAGCGATCACTTCCGTCCCTTTGACGACCCCCAGCTTGATGGAGGTTCCCCCGAAGTCAACGCCGATGGTGGGGATGGTTGAAGCTGTCATATGGTACCAATATAGAATTTTATGGGTCGATGAAAAGGTTAAATGAAGTACGTTTCCGTTAAAAAAACGGCTGGATGGATGCCGGGGAAAATGACTTGTTTCATTGCTGAATTTTCTTGAATGAACATTTGGCCGCTTGTAGTGTCTCATAGTCTAGTCAGTTGGGCGGTCTCGCCCGCTGTTCGTGAAACATCGTCAACCTCAGCCCATAGAGACACCTCATATGCCTACTCCCAAGAAAACCGAAAGCAAGGCCGCCGCCAAAAAAGCTCCGGCTCCCAAGAAAAAGACCTGCGGGAAGACCGCCTGCAAGACGCCCGTAGAGCAAGAGGCTCCCACTAAAAAGAAAAAGGCTGCGGAACCGAAAAAGGCCGTCAAGCCGGCTAAGAAAGCCGCTTCCCCTGCCGCCGCTGTGGAAAAGAAGCCGGCACCGAAGACGGCTAAAAAGGCCCCGGCCAGGAAAGCCGCCGCTTCTCCCGCCGCTCCGGCGCCCGCTCCCTCCAGGAATGAGTTGACGGATGAACAGACGGAAGCCATCGCCGCCGCCAAGGCGCAGCTGGCTGCGGATCCAGAATGGGAACCCTTTGTGCTGATGCAGCGCCAGCACCTGATGGATCTGCGCGACAGGGCGCTGGACAACATGAGCGGCGTGGCCCGCGACACCCTCCGGAACCATCCGGAAGGCAGTGAAGCCTCCGGCTCTGGAGAGCACCAGGCGGACGCCGGCAGCGATGCCTATGACCGTGACTTCGCCCTCAGCCTTCTTTCCAAGGAACAGGACGGCCTGTATGAAATTGAGCAGGCGCTTGCCCGCATTGACAATGGAACGTACGGCATCTGTGAAATGTCATACAAGGTCATTCCCATCCTGCGCCTGGAGGCCATCCCCTTTGCGCGCCTTACCGTGGAATGCCAGGCCCAGTGGGAAAAGGAAAAAGGGCAGAACGCCCGGT
>OGXN01000179.1_pt1 | contig 89048 bp, 67 predicted proteins | sample 1576281 | NCBI WGS metagenome assembly OGXN01 (sample SAMEA3541494, study PRJEB24748) | human gut metagenome | biome: human gut; feature: human-associated habitat; material: faeces | place: China | collected 2012
CAGCAGTCCCGAATACACGGGCCGGAGGGGACAGGGGCAGGGGCGAAGTTTGAGTCAATAAGCTTTACCTCCCTATTCTTTCATAAAATCATCCCTTCCACAATAGGAAATTTGTGATTTTATCTTCCACAACCCGCTGAACCGCCTCTGCGGCTTCAGCCAGCGCTTTTTCATCCATCTGCCAGATTTCCCGGTTGGTCTTTCTCTGACAGCCGAGAGTGCCTAAAAAGGCCTGCTCCAAATCCGTGGCAATGTTGATTTTGCTCACGCCTCCTCCGGGAATGGTGATGGCCGCCTGAACTGTTTCGGGAGGAAGGCCGCTGCCGCCGTGAAGCACGAGGGGAATGCTCACCCGTTTCCTGATCTGTGCAAGGCGTTCCAGATCTATTTTCGGATTTTTTACCGGATATACCCCGTGGGCCGTGCCGATGGAAACCGCCAGCGTATCAACACCGGTCCTTGCCACAAACTCTTCCGCCTCCGCGGGATCGGTATACAGGCTTTCATCATTGTCGGTTTCGATTTTATCCGTAGCACCTATTTTCCCCAGCTCCGCTTCCACCTCCACATTTTTGGCATGGGCGTATTCCACCACTTCTCCTGTTATGGCGATGTTATCCTCAAAGCTTTTCTGGGAAGCGTCTATCATGACAGACTGAAATCCGGCATCGATGGCGGCTTTGATAATGTCCATGTCTTTGGTATGATCCAAATGAAGGGCGGCCTGTCCCTGATACCTGCCGTGTACCTCATAAAAACGGTCGGCGAATTCCTTTGCTGTCACATCAAACCAATTAAATTCATTGGCGGATATCTGTACAATGACTGGCGCCTTTGTCTCCTGGGCACCCTTCAGAACCGCATCAATCAGGTATGTATTCCTGGCGGAAAAAGAGCCGATTCCATATCCTCCTTTTTCTGCCGCCTTAAGCATCTGTGTTACCGGTACTAACTGCATAAACTTCCTGCCTCTCTTTCCATCGGGTACTGCTTCTGAAGTATTTCCCGATAGGTTTCATATTTTATATCATATGCCTCCCGCAAAGCATCTGCGGGAGATATGGTTTCTTTTTCACTGTCTGCATCCATATTTCTTTTCATCCTGCTCCCTCCGGCTATGGCAGCCGCCCCAAGCGCCGTGGCCTGGGGCATATGGGAGATAAGGAAGGAGCGCCCGGTTATGTCCGCCTTCGCCTGCATCAGCAGCGGGTTTCCGGTTCCTCCTCCCGCACAGATTATCTTCTCAGCGCCTATGCCCGCTTCCTCCAGAAGCTCCAGGATCACCCTGGACTCACAGGCTATGCCTTCGTAGACTGCCTGAGCCACATCCATCGGCCCGGAGGCCATGGACAGATTCAGCAGGCCGCCCTGATAATTCCTGTTTTCATGGCCGCCGCCATGCCCTGTCCGGTGGGAACCCGCCCCATTCACAAAAGGCAGATACATCACCCGGGAAGGGACCTGCCGTTCTATCTGCATCAGGCTTTCATAGGGGACAGGCCTTCCCTCCACAGAAAGGAAGGAGCGCAGCCATTCCACAGACGCTCCCGAGGAAGGCATATTGCATATCCAATAATATTTCCCCTGAAAACGTCCCAGCTGGATTCCCTTTTTATAGAGTAAATCCTCATCCGGCAGCTGTGTGAGAAAGCCGATATATACCTCGGACGTCCCCATGGAATTCAGGACTTCCCCTTCTTTCAGGTCTTCCGCCAGAGCCGCACACAGGTGATCATGTCCTCCCGTGCATACCCTCACATCCTCACGCAGCCCGAAGCGCCGCGCCATATCCTTTGTTAAAACCGGCCGGTCTTCTCCCTGACCGGCTACCCGGGGAAGCCTGCCTGCTGCCCCCGCAAGTTCCGTCAGTTCATCATCCCATTTCCGCTCATGGATGTTATACAGCATTGTCCTGCAGGCCAGGGATTCTTCCATAAGACGCTCTCCGGTAAAGCAGTAAAGCAGGTAATCGGAAACAGATAAAAAGCAATCCATTTGTTCCAACAGCCGAGGATTGTTTTTCCTCAGAAAAAGGAACTGATTTATCGTATATTTGGGATGCCATAAAAGCCCGGTTTTCCGGTAAAGCCCCCATCCTCTGAGGGATTCGAGAAACTCTTCCCCGGTTATTTCCGTACTGTCCCATGCGTTCCATGGTATAATGGGCATCAGCGGTTTTCCGTCACGCCCGACAGGAACACCGGCTTCCGCCATGCTGGTTATGCCGATTCCTTTCACCGCTCCGGGTTCCGTCTCTGAAAGCACCTCTTCCAGACAGGCCGCTGTTTTATCCCACAGTTCTTCGGGGCTGATGCAGTTTCCCCAGCCCGGCACGGGCCTGCTTTCCTGATCCCGCAGGGCAGTTTTCACCACCCTGCCGTTTGTATCCGCGGCACAGACCTTGATATGCGTCGTGCCGATGTCAATACCCAGATAAAGTTCCATATCAGCCTGCCTTCCCGTTACCCTTCTTTTTTATGCAGGTAATCGCGAACCGCTTCCACACCGCTTACCGGGCTGGTAAGGCAGCGGCTCTTCTCTTCCTCCGGCCATCTCTCCACCGCTCTTGCCATAGATGCCTGGGCGAGAACCACCACTTCATTTTCCTCTAATAACAGGCGCAGCTGTTCCCCTACCATCTTATCGTATAAATCTCCTTTGTTTTCTGCCAGAAGATTTCCCACATTTTCAATTACTGTGCTCTGGATGGAAATTTCTTTTCCGGCCATCGCCGCTTTTCTGCAAATAAGCTCAGTGGTAGGCATTATCGTTGAATGGAGAGTCGCCGCCACTCCGATGCGGGAATAACCGGCAGCAAGGCGCGCCATGGGTTCATCAATCCTGAAAACGGGGATTCCCACAAGACTGCTTCCTTCCTCCACAAGCCCTCCGATGGAAGAGCATGCGCACAGAACGGCGTCCGCTCCTGTTGTCTGACACAACAGCAAAAGGGTATTCAGCCGGTATTTTACGCCCTCCGAAGGGTGCCCCAGCCGGTTGATTTCCGGCAGCATGCTGTCATCCAGAAAATTTATGACCTCGATTTCTTCCTCATCCGGCCTCCGGTTGTCAGTCAGCAGTTTTTTCAGTGTGGGGATTGTTACTGGTGTCGTATGGATTACTGCTACTTTTTTCATTTAAGCTCCCATCTGTGCGCACGGCGCACTCGAAATCAGGCTGGCTGAAAGAGTTTTTCTTTCAGCCCCTGCCTCTCTTATTCCATCGCATCTTCCAACAGGTTGTTTTCCTGTATTTCCATATTTTCCGGTACCGGGATACGCACAGTCTTGATTTCAAAAGGGGTAAACGTAAGAGCCGCCTCTCTGTGCAGCCCCGGAAGCCTCAGCTGTGTCTCACAGCTTCTTCCTGCGGTTTCCACCAGGCGGAGAATCACATCCCCGCTTCCGTCTTCCGCTTCCTTCATGACTGTCAGCAGCACATTTTCAGCGGAAATATCCAGGAAGGAGGCGCTTTGGGGAAGCTCCCCTTTATGGTAGGTTTCAAAAAGGGCGATCGGCTTTTCATTGATTTCCCGGCTTCTTCTCACGGTATGGCTGTTTTCCCAGCTTCCGTCATGAGGGTACAGGGCGTAGGTGAAGGTCTGGACACCCTGGTCTATATATACATATTCCAGGTTTTCATCCGGTTCATAGGGTTCATGATTGGCATAAATGGGGCTGCGAAGCACGGTGAGGGACACTTCTTTTCCTGCAATGCTTCCGCTTGATTTTCCGTCATTCAGGAAGGACAGACCGTTGACTGCAGTCGCCAGGCCCGGATTGGCGCCCTCCACGTCCAGGAAGTTCTGCATGGGGAATTCTTCCCCGTTCGGCTCTCTGCAGGCAGTGCCGTAAGGGATTTCCCAGGTGGCCCGCAGATAATTCAGCTGCATGGGGAAACGAAGCTTGAGCATGGACCATTTTTCGTGCCAGTCCACCGTCGTTTTTACCCGGATGAAGTCCAGTTCCCTGTAAATGGAGAAATCCTGGAACATGCGGGAACTGCCGTAGGTGCTGGTCACGCGGATCACGCATTTCACCGGGCCATTTTCCACCCTTTTTACAGAGATACCGGAAAAGCAGCCTTTCACCTTATCAAAAATACGGACGGCATGGGACCAGGTATCGCTCCTGTCCTCTATCACGGCAGGAACCGCCGCGGGGCCGCTGAAATATTCGGTTCCGTCATTCTTTTTATATAAGGAAGAGATATAACCTGTTTTTTCATCAAAAGCTAATTTGAACCAGCGGTTTTCCGCTGTGGTATGGGTACTTTCCACATCGGGGAAGGCATGGGCCGTCTCCCGGATTACCAGACGGTAGGTACGGTAACCCATCGCGGGAAGATCCGCGATAAAAACAAGCCTTGTCCTTCCGTTGGAGGAGGCAAGCGGCTGCACCTGCTGCAAGGGGATCTGCTTTCCTTCCTCATCCACAAGGATCTGGTTTTCCTTCAGATTTGGGGATTCCATCTCCACCTCAAATTTTCCCGGAAAGGAATTGGGATTGAATACCACGACAGGCTTCATCCCGTCTTCCACGGGAATATTGATGTGCCAGGATATGGACTGCACCGCCGCATTCAGGCCTTTGGCCGCCGTATCAAGGGCGGCTCCGTAGCTTTCCCTTGCATCCTCATAGGCCGGTTCGATGGATGTCCCCGCCATAATGTCATGGAACTGATTAAAAAGAACCTTTTTCCAGCCCTCCGTATATCTTTCCAGAGGATATCTGCCGCCGGCCCAGTGCTTCGCGGCCACAGAAAGCTTCTCCGCCATGATAAGACGGTTTTCGGCAAGCCGGTTCAGCTTCTTCACTTCGGAATGGGCGCTGTAGCACCCGCTGGAATGGTGGAACAGCTCTCCGGATACCACAGGGAGTGTTTTCCCCTGCGCCTTTATATCCCGGAAATAATCATCCGGCGTGGCCATGATAAGATGAGGCATATCCTCTTCCTTATCCAGTTCCCGGATGCTTTCGATATTCCGTTTGGTGGGGCCGCCGCCATGGTTTCCCACGCCGTAAAAGCACATAATGCTTCCTTCCTCCCCCTTGATTTCCCCTGCGCACCGGAGGACATGCTCCTTCAGTTCATCAGGCCAGGTACAATATTCAAAAGGAATGCGGAAGGCCGTCACCTTGGATCCGTCGTTGGAAGCCCACTCAAAAAGCTCGGACTCTATCCCCTTTTCATGGCGTCCCGGACGCATGAATACATAATTGTCCATCCCCTGCTTCTTCAGGATCTGGGGCAGCATACCGTTATGCCCGAAGCTGTCCACGTTATAGCCGGTATGTGCGGTCACTCCCAGCTTTTCCCGGAAATAACGCTGTCCGTACAGCCCCTGGCGCACAAAGGATTCTCCCCCGGGCGCGTTGCAGTCCGGCTGCATCCACCAGCCCCCCACGATAACCCAGCGTCCTTCCTTTACTCTTTCCCGGATTTCTTCAAACATGGCAGGTTCGTTTTCCTCCACCCATTCATAATGGGCTGCCGAACTGCTGGTAAAAAAGAAATCGTCGTATTCCTTCATTCTGTCCAGGGCGGATCGGAAGGTGGCTTTTACTTCCTGGCAGCCTTCCTGCCATTGCCATAGCCACACAATGTCCAGGTGGGCGTTGCCTATCATATATAATGTTTTCTTTTTATCCATCATTACTCCTATCTGCCCGTCTCGGCGGGCCATAAACAGCAGATGCCGTGTCCGGCGGGCTGTCCTTATACTTCATTAAAAAGAGCGGCTGCCTATTGGTCTTTTTTACAGGGCCCATTCTAACAGATTCACTTCCCTGACCGGCTGCTGTGCGTTTTCCGCTATTTTCAGGGTAAGGATTTCCTCATGGCCTATTTGTATGGGATATTTCCTGCCGTTAAATTCCAGCATGAAGGCGGTATCCTTTCCTTCCGTTTCCAGAAGCCGGACAATATAGGAATTATCGTCTTCGCATTTCTTAACCAGCATGATACGCACATTGGATACGTCACAGACGGCCCTGTCATCCGTCCCCCGCACGCCGGCAAAACTTTTCTGCGTGATCTGCTCTCTGCCGGGATGGGCGCTGTCGGCCAGATATTCGTATGCGCCGTTCGCTTTTTTGGCAATACGGTAGGCTTCCGAACGGGGCAGCTTTTTGCCGTGAGGCTTCAGGATCAGATGAAAGGTCTGGGGACCGATATCCGTATATTGATAGCTTTCTTTTTCATTATACCACTCCGGGCTGTTGCCCTGGGCATAAATGGCACTTCTGCAGAGGGTTATCTGGGTTCTTCCGTCCTCCATATTAAAGGCATATTTTCCGTCATTGGCAATGGCAAGGCCTCTGCCGTCTTCATCGCTCACATCCAGGAAACGCTGCATATAAAATTCGGAAATATCCTCTGTGATCGTCCGTTCCAGCGTTCCGTACGCGGTTTCTGCCTCTGTATGGCTGCATGCCTTTCCTGTGGGAAACGCAGCCTTTAACAATGTCCATGTATGATTGAAAACCAGTCTGTTTTCCACACAGAGCTCTTTCTCCTGCGCCCCCAGGGAATAGAGCTGTTCCAGAGTGGTTCCCTCAAAAGCCGTTCTCACCCGGATAACCTCCCTGATTTTGCCGCTTTCCACTTTTTCCATGGAAATAAGGCGAAAGGTTTCATTTCGATCCTCATATCTTCTTCCCTGCAGTCCGCCCCACGCATCCCGTTCATCCCGGTAAACGCGGATGCTGCAGGCGTCCTTCAGGGCATCGTAGCCTTCTGTTCCTTCGTTCTCCGGGAAGGATTTTTCCACAAGGGATACCAGCGCTCCGGTTTGTGTATCGAACTCCGCCCTGATGAAATCATTTTCCAGAACATTGGCGGCGGGATTATCGATTTCCATATGATTATTGCAGCACAATGCAGGCTCAGCCTTTACAGTCCGGTACACGGCAAACCCAAAAGCGGGAATATGGGCACGGAACACAAAACGCCGTCTTCCGCCAAGGGTGGTATGCCTTACTTTGGCATCCGTATGGATTCTCTGGTAAGGAATTTCCTCCCCGTCTGCATCCAGAAGCTTAAGAGGAGCCTGGCAGAACCATTCCAGTTCGGTTTCCACATAATCATCATAAGGCTGGCTGTCCGTATTAAACAGCACCAGGGGAAAACCTTCTCCCAGCGTGGAAAGGCCGTTCACTATTTTCTGGATGGCCAGCGCCTTGATTTTTCCGGCTCCGGCACAGACGCCGGACATCTGCATGATGGCTTCCTCCCGGGCCTGTTTGATGGTGGTTCCTCCCATGGTATCATGGAATTCATTAAATAAAAGCGTCTTCCAGAGATTTTCCATTTCCTCCGTCTGCTTCATCCATTCCGGGCCGGCGGGGCTTTCTTCCCCGGAGGTGCCTGCCGGTGTTGGTGCGCATGCTGCCGTGGATGTGCATGCTCCCGTAGCTGCACATGCTGCCGTGGATGTGCATGCTGCCGTGGCTGCGCATGCTGCCGTGGCTGCGCAAGCTGCCGTGGCTGCGCAAGCTGCCGTGGCTGCGCAAGCTGCCATACTCATAAGACAATCCGCCTCTATCAGCCTTCGTTCCGCCAGGCGGTTCAGGCTCTTGAAATAGGAATCAATGGAATAACAGCCCTCATTCACCTTTTCAAATGGCCCTTTGATCACCGGAAGGCGGGATTTATCCAAATCTTCCAGAAACTCCGTATAGGAAGAGAATCGCAGACTGACATCGCCATAAGCCGCGAACGGTACCTCCGGGGTTCCAGAAGCCTTCTGCAGGCTGAGGATACTGTTGATATTTTCAATGGTAGGCCCGCCTCCATGATTGCCCACGCCATAACAGCAGGGCATTTTTTCATACCCTTTTGTCCTCTCCAGTGTGGTTTCTATATTTTTTACGGTAGGCTCATGAAACCAGGTAGTGTATTCCGCCGGAAGGCTGATGGCATTTACCTGGCTTCCGTCGGCTCCTTCCCAGACAAAAACCGGGGTGTCCAGCCTTGGCCTCATGAACACATAGGCATCCATACCGCTTTTTTTCAGGATTTGGGGAAGGACGTGGTTGTGTCCGAAGCTGTCCACATTGGAGCCTATGGTACACAGCCGTCCGAAGCGGCTTTTCAGGTAACGCTGCGCATACAGCCCCTGTCTTACAAAGGCTTCCCCGCAGGGCAGAATACAGTCCGGTTCCAGAAACCATCCCCCTGTAATTTCCCATCTGCCTTCCGCCACACGCTGTTTGATTTCCTCAAACATCTCCGGAAGTATCCCTTCTATCCATTCAAAAAACAGGGTGGAGGTGGAAGTGAATTTAAAATCCTCGAATTCCTTCATTCTCTCCAGCGCGGAGGCATAAGTGGCCTTAACCTCCTGCATCCCCTCTTCCCAGTTCCAGAACCATACCGGATCGATATGGGAATTTCCTATCATATAAAGCTCTTTCTTTTCCATTCGTCAGCTTTTCTCCTTATATCCCTGTAACAATGCAGATATCTGAACTGTTGCCTGTACTTACCAGATTTTATCTGTCTTTCTTTCCTTTTTCCCCGCTTCTTCCAACGCTCTGCGGGCCGACAGGCGGACAGCCAGGCCGGCCGGTTCTTTCTCCAGTTCCTTCAGACGCTTCCGGCCCTCATCCTCTCCCAACCCCGCCAGGGCCCTGCATAGAATCAGCAGTAAAATCTGCAGCCTTTCCGTCATCAATTCTACCTGTCTCTCTCTTTCCAGGCAGCTTAGGAATTCCGGAAATTCTGTCAGCCTGCGCAGCATCGGGATAAATTCCGCGGCAGTATCGGCGTCTGTTTTTCCGCTATGCTCCGCAGCATAAGCGAAGCTTTCCACATAGTGGTAAATTCCCTTGTGGATGTCTTCGTAATCTCTGTCCATACCGGAAAGCAAATCCAGCACCTTTCTGAAAACAGGGATGATACATTTTCTCCCGCTGCGGCCCAATAGGTTCAGCCGGTAAACAGTCTCCGGCATGACTCCGTGATCCGGAAGAAGCTGGGCACACATCGTAGAACCTTCCCTTTCAGGCAGGGTGCCAGAAGAAAGCTCCCTGAGTACAAAAGCGCTTAATTCCTCCGCCGCCTCCGCATAACCGTGCCACAAACACATTTCCAACAGCCGGATACGGAGATTCTCCTTATCCGTCCAGTCATAAGGACAGGTTTCTTCCTGCAGTCTTTTTAAAAGAAGAGGAAGCGCCTCCTCCGACGGGGCCGTTGCCACAGAAAGGATTTCACTCTCTTCTTTTTCTTCATATATAAAAGGGACATCCACCCAATGCGTTCTGGAGTCGGCCGTTATGGCCTGCGTTTCTTTTTTCAAATGCTCCAAAGCCCAAGGAACCTCTCCAGACAGGCCGCCTTTCTTCTCTTCCCCGCCGGGCAGGGTGAGCGGATCATCTGTCAAATGAAGGAGGAAATCCCTTCTTTCTTCCGCTTCCATCTGTTCCGGATAGATCCCTTTTTTCAGGCTTTCCGCAAGAAGGCCTCCCAATACGGCCCCCTGATGCATCAAATCAGGCTGCATGCGGATGCTGGGAAACACATTTCTTGTAGCGCTGACGGCTTTTCCCGCCACATAGAGCCCCTCTATGCGCCCGCCGCTCCCGTCACAGGGAAGCAGGGCTGAAAGGGGTATCTGGATCTGCACCTGGGGCGGAAGCATGCCGCAGTATATCACGTCCGCATCCAGTTTTCCTTTCGGGTCATAATTGGAATAACAGGTGTACAGTCCGTCAGGATAGGTTCGAAATTGCATTAAATCCTGCAAATTTACCGTATATGTCCCCTTCACATGACGGCTTTCTCTCATGCTCACATACATCCCATGATCCCGGACCGCGTCTCCCCGGCGTCTTCCAAGCAGAATAAAGCGGGTAAAATCCTCCGGATCCGCAGAAATTACCATGGATGAGAAATTATTTTTATACCGGTTTACATCCGTATACTGGGCCAGCGACGCCCAATAGGTAATATAATCCCTGTCAGAACCATATACCGCTTCCGCTCCGGAAAATACGGCAAGATCCCCGTCGCCGGTAGCATCGATGACCGCCTTTCCGTAATAAACAGTCAAACCGGCAGGCCCTGCTGCTGCCGCTCCCTTACACCGCCTTCCGCCTCCGGGTATATCGTCACATACCGTTCCGAAAACAAGCTCTCCGAACCGGATGTCCACTCCGGCCTCCAGGCAGAGCCGGGTCAATACCTCCGCACGGATTCCCGGATGAAAATCGTCCAATTCACTCCAAATTCCATCCCTTCGGGGCAGCTTCAAGGCTGAGGCCACCCGCTCTGTTTCCGAATCAATCTCCCGCACATCACTGAACCGGTTTCCGAACCAATAGGTACTCACGCCGCCCACCGTGGATGTGCCGCCCAGTGTGAACTGCGGCTCCAGCAAGACTGTTTTCAGGCCGCCCCTGGCTCCATATAAAGCAGCCATGGCTCCTGCCGTTCCTCCGCCTGCCACCACCAGATCGTATTCTTCCTCTGTGCATCTGATTTCATTGGCGGCCGGAAGGCATCTGTGCCGCCCTTCCTCAGGCAGGCCATTGCCTGTGCATATGCAGATGCGGGATAAACTGTCATCCGGAATCCGGCGGAGAGCCTTGTTTCCGCCAGGGAAAGCCTTTCCTGATGGGAGGGAAATCCACTTACCTTCCTCGCGGGGAATTTTCTGTAAGTCAGAATTACCTTCACCAGTTCTTACCAAGGCAGGACGCGGTGCAAAACGCCCCAATTCCAGCTTTGGCATCTCTTTTTGTATTTGTGCAAAAACGGAGATAATGATTTCTCCCGCCGAGCCTTTCCCTGACAGCCAGGGTACGCGACGGACAGGCTTTTCCTCCCCGCATGCCTCCTGACAGGAATTCTCTTTCCGAGAAGACGGCAGGGAAACGGTGAGGATTCCTCTCCCTTCCTCTCCCTCCAGCAGATATGGAATTTCCTGATCCTTCCAGACAGCACAGCCTTCTTTTACCACAGCCTCCTTATCCGGCAGGCCTCCTATAAGGGCCGTATAGGTATATCTGCTTTCTTTGGAAGACATTCCTTCAGGGGAAGGGGTCGTTTCCATGGATGCGCCAGCTTCCATGGATGCTTCAGCTTCCATCCATACCTCATCACAAAGAATCCCGAACACCCCGCCTTTAGCCGCCACCCGGAGAAGTCTTTTCCCGGCTCCCCCGGAATTCTTCCCGTCCGCAGCTTTGATATCTTCCTCCCACTCCCTGCAGTCCACGGGCCATACCCCGTAAAGCAGCTTTATGCCGGCCTCCAGGCAGCGCTCCTCCAGGTAACGCTTCCCTTCATCCGGCCTCAGCAGCATGAGTTTTTCTGTTCTTGTCTTTTCCGGAAAAAAGGCACACTCTTCCGGCGTCAGGCGATATTGGAAGGTCTGGCAGATATCCTCCGCCAGACAGGTCTCCCTTACCGCCAGAATTATCTTTTTCCCCTGCTGCGCCAGTTCAAGCGCACGGCGCAGCACAGGCAGCTTTCCGCTCAATATACATAAATCCGCTTCCCCGATAACGGGCAGGCCGCAGTCATGGTTATTCATCCCACTTAAAATCCTCTTCCAGGCTCAGCGTTACCGCCTCCCCCATTCTGTCCAGATAGGTTATTGTAAAGCTTTTTTCCTTCAGCCGGGCTTCCAGCCTCGCCTCCAGCCCCTTACAGTTCCACATAATGCTCAGGCAGGAGTCGTCCGTATCCGGAAGACTCATTTCCCCGTCAAAAACCGGATACTCATTACGGAACTGCATCAGTCTGCACAGCTTTTTCACAACAGGCTTTTCCACCAGTGTTTCGATCTCTTCCACCGTATAATTATGTCTGCTTATATTCCTGTCGTATTGGGTTCTTTCCATCAGCTCATAATCGTTTTCGCCTGCCAGCAGCCCCATATAGTACACCTGGGGAACTCCCGGCGTGAAAAATTGGATGGCCCGTGAAAGAAGATAACTGTCATCGTCCTCCCCCACAGCAGAATAATAAGAACAATTGATCTGATAAACCCTTTTGCCGCCATGCCCCTTCTGGCTGTAGTCCCATTTAAAATTCGCGCCATACTCCTCCGTCTTATCAATCACTGCCTGAAGCTCCTCTTCGGAAAGCAGATCCTCCACATCCACGGTTCCCAGGCCATCATGGGTATCCAGGGTGGTATGCTGATCTCTGGGGCAGATTTCAAGCCAATGCCGCAGCCTCCGGCTACTTTGGCTGAACAGGGTATGCAGCACCATAACAGGAAGGACAAAATCATAAACCGTATAGCCATGATCCGCAATTTTCTGCTGTACCGTATAATGATCGTGGATTTCGGGAAGCATCGGGATATTTTTTTCATCCAGAATCCCCTGTACCCGTTTCATCATATCCCACATTTCCGGCTCGATAAAAAAGCAGGAGGTATTCAGCTTTTTCGTGGCAAACGCAAAGGCATCCAGCCGGATCATGGCCGCCCCCTGATCCATCAGGAACCGCAGTGTCTTTTCCACAAAACGCCATGCTGTCTCGGATTCCAGGTTCAGATCCATCTGCTCACTGTCAAAGGTACACCAGATTTTCTCTGTCGTCCCATCCGCAAAAAGAATATCCTCACAAGGCGCGCAGGGCTTGCGCTTATTCAGCATATCCACCTGCTTCTGATCCGGCTCCCCGTTCGGCCAGAACTTCTTAAAGCGCAGGAACATATCCGCATATTCCGACTGGTCATGCTTTTCCAAAAAGTCCAGGAATTCCGGGCTTCTTCTGGAAAGATGATTGATCATGAAATCAAACATCAGCTCATAATCCTCCGCCAAAGCCCGAATATCCTCCCAGGTTCCGAACTGAGGATCCACTTCCCTGTAATTGATGGGGGCAAACCCACGGTCCCCGGAAGACGGGAAAAAAGGAAGTATATGGATTCCATTGATTTCCCGTTTAAAATACGTATCCACCATCTGCTTCAATTCTTTTAAATTTTTACCAAAGCTGTCCGAGTAGGTAATCAGCATAATTTTATTTTTCATGTCCCTGTTTCCTGTCCGTATCATAAATTTTTAAAGTAATTTACCGTAACTGTTAAGCCCCTCTTAGCCTGCCGGGAGTGCGCCTGTGGCTCCTGCCGGCAGGCTAAGAGGGGCTTAACAGTTACAATGCATCAATATCTATAGGTCTCGTAAAAGGTCTTAAACCATGGATTATAATAGTTGGCAAAGGCCATTTTCGCTTCCTTCAATCGGGCATCCGCATCCGCGATCAGCTGGGGATTCACATGGCCGAAGGTGTAGAAATCATAATGTCTGGCTGTTATTTTATCAAGCGTCTCAAACCAGGCTTCCTCATTGGATCCAATTTTCTCGCTGTAGCCGCCCCATATGGCGTCTCCGGCTATCAGCAGCCGGTATTCGCCGGCCGTTACATCAAAGCTGACCGATCCCATGGTATGACCCGGTGTATACATAGCTTCCACGGTAAAACCGTCGCCTTCCCAGGTATCCCCTTCCGCAATCGTACCGTCTACCTTGCAGGGCTCTGATTTGGTTCCATAAAGCAGGGCCGCGGAGGTCTTTACGCTGTCTCCGTTTTCGACCTGTTCCCTGTCCAGTTCATGGAGATACAGAAGGCATCCGAATTCCTGTTTCCACAGATGGGCCGCCCCCACATGGTCATAATGGCCGTGGGTTCCCAGGATAAAACGGATTTCAGCGGGATCCACCCCTGTTTTCTTCACATTTTCCTTTATCTGTTCATAGCCCTCCGGCGTACCGCAGTCGATGAGGAACCATCCGTCTTTGCCTTTCATCAGATACACGGCTGCGTCAAAAAAATGAGTCAGGCTGGGGCCGCCTACCTGATAGATATTTGTTAAAAGCTTCATCCTATTACTCCTTTCAGGAAACGGTTGATGTCATTTTCAGGCTGAAACGCTCCGCATTGCGGTATAAATCCTGGTAAGCCTTAATTCCCACGGAAACCGCCGCATAATCCCCGATCAATTCCCCCAGACTTGCCGGAACAATCCTGCATGCCTTTCTGGAGACGGGAAGCGCTTCTTTTTCCAGGGTTTCCATCATTTTTTTATCCAAAACCGATTTCTGCCTTCCATAGATACTTCCGATCACAATCATCTGCGGATTCAGTATGTCTATGAGTACGGAAAGCCCTCTTCCCAGATAGGTGCCTACCGTATCAAAAATTTCCGCCGCCAGTTCGTCTCCCTGCTCCAGCGCCTCGGCAATGGATTTACTGGATATTCCCTCAAGCTCCGCTTCGCTCCGGCAGAAAAGAGGAGGCTTTCCTTCCCGCAGCGCTTCTTCCGCTTTCATCCTGCCCAGCTTGGCGATACCGCCTCCGCTGCAGAAGCCTTCAAAGGAACCATATTTGCCGTAACCGAAGGGGCCGTCCTCTTCCATACGGATGTGGCCCACCTCTCCCGCCATGCTTGTAGTGCCGCTGTACAGTTCATTATTCAGAATCAGGCCGGCTCCCATACCCGTACCGAAGGTAAGGAAAATCATGTTTTTGCAGCCTTTTCCCGCTCCCATGCTCCATTCCGCGAGGGCACAGGCATCCGCATCATTCTGCAGCATTACCGGTACGCCGAATTCTTTTTTCAGAGGTGTATACACATCGGCCTTCTCCCATTTCAGGAGATTGGGAGGTGACAGGATCAGCCCTTTTTCCGCATCCAGAGGGCCTCCGCAGGAAATGCCGATGGACATGAGCTGCCAGTCCGGATTCTGACTGAACTTTTCCCGGATGATCCGGATAAAGCTTTCCATGGCCCTGTCAAAACTCTCCGTTTCCGTTTTCATCCGCACCTTATCCAGAAACTCGATATCGTCGGAATGCTGTTTTGCGAAGGATACCGCACATTTTGTTCCTCCTATATCTATTCCTACCACTACCTGCATTGTGTTACCTCCAATTTTTGATATTCCATATTCAGGGCCTGCACGAAAGAGGCTTTCCAGTCTCCCTCACCCGTCAGCTTCTTTTCTTCACCGGGAAGAAGGGTAAAATAGTTATCCTTCCAGTAAACGGGAGTTCCTTTTTCTTTCGTCAGGAAAACAAATAAAGCCGCGCTCCTTCCGCTGTTTTTGAGCACAAAACCTTCTTCCTGCCCTTCCGCCGTAAGCTCCGGCGCTTCCATCCGGAATACTGCTCCCAGATCCCGGCCGGCCGTAAACAGATATTCGTTTTCTGCCAGAATTTCTTCCGTCCCTTCCTCTTTCAGGGCAAGCCGCAGAAGCAGCAGCTCCTCTTCGGTATTTTTTAAAGAGAAACGGATTTTTCCTGCATGGGATGCCCTTATCTGCAGTTTTTCCAGGGGGAAAGCTTCCTCCTGCAGAATCTCTCCTGAAAGGGCGTAAACCCGCGCCAGTACCGTATAAGTCCGGTTTTCTTTTTTGGCCGGAAGGTTGGTTGCACCATAAATATCGGCCTCCAGCCATTCTTTTCCCTGAAGAGACGCCCCTTCAAAGGACGCGTTCACCAGATAAGGAGCATACGCCTTTTTCACCCCATAATAAGCGGGCTTGGGATTTCCGAAATAGTCCAGGGACGAGGTACAGTAAAGGTTCGGATAAGGCTCATTGAACTGCCACGGGAAGGTGCCGCTGCAGTGTAAGGCGCGGCGTCTGTTGCATTCCACCGCATATTTCAGGCCTTCATACTGCATGAACTGGCTTCCCTTTCTGATTGGCTCGATTGCAGTAAGTCCCCCGAAGGTTTCCTGTACCAAAGGCTCATTATTCCACCAGGCCCCTCTGTGGAAATATACGGGATTATCCTTGCTCGCCGGGAGGAAATGCTCCGGCGCCGTCGTTTTGTGCAGAGCCTCATAGTTAGTCATCCCCTCCACCCCGAATTCGGAATGAAGCATACAGGTTCCCCGGTTATAAAGCTCATAGTGCTTATTCAGCCCCTGATGCTCCCATGGCCCGTGTACGTCGAAAAGCTCCTCCGGACATTTTTCCAGATTTTCCAGAGAGTTCAGGAACACTCCTCCGGACGGAGAGGTCGGCAGCCATTTTCTTGTGCCGTCCAGCTTTCTCACCTGCTCCCCCAGCGTCCTTACCAGGGCATTCTTTTCATCCAGCGGCGTACCGTCAGGCTCCTGAAGCTCGTTTCCTCCGCACCAGACAGCCAGTGCCGTAAACCCTCTTTTCTGACGGATGATCGATTCTGCCTGTTCTTTCATCAGCGTTTTATAGCCGTCCGCCTCGGAAGGGGTATTGTCAATTCCCGAGCTTGACAGGATGAATTCCTGCCACACCAGGATTCCCGCCCCGGCGCACATCCGGTAAAAAACATCCTTTTCTATCAGGCCGCCGCCCCATACCCGGAAAATATTGACGCCCGCTTCCTTCGCAAGCCGGATCAAATGGGCATAGGTTTCTTCCGAAGCAGAGCCGTACATCACGTCTGCAGGCACCCAGTTATAGCCGTTCATATATATGGTTCTGCCGTTTAAGCGCAGAGTAAAGCTGCCCTCTTTTTCCCGTCCGGCAATCCCTTCTTCATTAGGAAGGAATTCCACCTTCCGAATTCCCGTTTCCAGACTCCGGCTGTCGGAAACCCTTCCCTGTCTGTCAAGAAGGCGTACCTCAACCGGATATTCATAAGGCTCTCCCTGCCCGTTGCACCACCACAGACGAGGCTTATTTATAATCAGGCGTATCCGGCACTTTCCGTTGGATGAGCCCTCTTCCCTTTCCACGGTTCCACGGAAAACTGTGTCACCGAAACTGCCTTCCACCGTGCATCCGTCCGGTCCGTCCGTTTCCAGGTCCACATAAACTTCGGCCTGTTGGTTGTCCTCGGAAGGTTCCGCATGCACGTATACGTCGGTCAGGACGGCCTCCCCGTTTACCTTCAGATATACGTCCTGCCAGATCCCCTGATGGATCATGCGGGGACAGAAATCCCACCAGTAGGTCATTCTGGATTTATGCGTATATACCAGACTGGTTTTTCCTACCTGCGGCTGCTCAAAAGGAGCCGGTTCCAGTACTACCGCCAGAAGGTTTGTTTCTCCGGGAAGAAGCTTTGCACTGACATCCATGCTCCAGGGAACATACATCCCCTCCTGTTTTCCCAGGGATACCCCGTTCAGGAAAATCTCCGAGCTGTAATCAATGCCTTCAAAAACCAGTGTTATCCGCTTTCCTTCCAGATCCTCCGGGACAAAAAATTCCTTTTTATAAACCCAGGTTCTGTCCGGCACCCACTCAGCCAGCTTTGAATTCATCTCATAATACGGATCCGGCACCAAGCCATTTTCCATCAAATCATGAAGCACGCTCCCGGGTACTTCCGCCGGATACCACCAGCGCACATCACCGGTCTGAGGCATTACGGAATCCCTCCAGACCCAGTCCATTCCCACAAATTCCTTCATCAGCCAGTCCGGGCCGTTTAAATTGATTCTGTCCATTTTCCTGTTCCTTTCCTGTAACGGAGGCAAGTGCTCCATCCGGATGGAGCACTAGTATGTCTGAAAATTCATTTCCACAGACTGCGCGCCCCGCTCACTGCTATGCCAGAAGATCCAAAGCCGCTTTGGCCGCTCCCGCCGCCGCTTCCTCCTGAGTATCTTTAAAAATCACCGGCAGGCCGAAAACTTTAGCCGTTTCCTCCGCCATCAGCGGATTTTTCCGGATTCCATTGCCGCTGGCTACTATTTCCGTCCGTCCTCTTCTGATTTCCTCCGGAAATTCCAGATACATCCGGTATAGCTCATCCGCCATCCCTTTAACGTAAGCCCTGATAAAATCAGAAGCATGAAAGTCATCTGCGGTCAGGTTTTTCACGGTTCCATAAGCGTCCGCACCGCTTCCCGCCTCTCCCCGTTTTCCATAAAGGGAAGGGGTAATCATCAGCCCCGTTTCCTTCTTTTCCGCTCCCAGACGCGCCATCTGGTCAAATGCCTGTATGTTCTGTCCCGTAAATTCGTATACAATTTCTTCAAAAAAAGCGGCCAGTTTTTCATAAACCTTTCCGCCGTTTAAGGATGCTCCCACATAAAGGCAGCCTTTGTGAAAATAGGGCCGGATATCTGCCGCCGCGGTCCGGTAATAACGGCTGTCAAAAAGAGAAACCTGCGATCCCGTTCCCACATTGACGCTGATCTGGGTCTCCGGTTTATCCAAAGCGCCGTAAAAGCTGGCCTGATTATCCCCGAAGGCACAGCTTACCGGAATTCCCCGGTAAGTCCCTGCCGCTTCCCCCCGCCGGCAAAGCTCCGGGTAATAGGAAATATCCACTCCGGCCCGTTCAAGCTTTTCCCGGGCAAAATCACCCTCCTGCACATCATAGCCGCCGAAGCTGGCCGCTATGGACTCATCCGTCAGCGGGCTTTTTCTGTCCGTCAGACGCATGGCGACATAGTCACCGATGTTAGCCAGCTTCACCGCCTTCCCGGGAATCAGCCCTTTCCGGGAGAGACAGAAATGAGTTACCGTTCCGAAACCGGAGAATACAGGCATGCCCAGACTCTGGCTGAGGCAGGCTTCATAGCTCCTGCCGTCCTCCATAAGCTCTCTGCCCTTTTCATCCTTCCAGGTATAAAAGGAAGAAACCGCGCATCCGTCCGCATCCACATAAAGAATCCCGTGCATCTGGCTGGATATTCCAATGGAATCCGCGGCAGAGGAATCCATGGTATCCGCCGTCCCTGCGCCAAACCCGTTTCTTTCGGCTTCATCCAGCATATCCTTGACTTTTTCCACAATAGCCTCCGGATCCTGTTCAAAGGTCCCCGGAAGGAATTCATTCTGCCTGCTTGCTGTAAACAGCAGCTTTTCCCGGCCTTCCTCATAGCAGACCAGACAGATAGATGTTGTCCCAATATCTATTCCCAGTGATTTCACAGCTGCTCTCCCCCTGTTCTTTTCCGTCAGTTCCGGATGCTGCAGCAGTTCGGACAAGCCCGAACTGTTACCAGATAATTTCCACCATACGGCCTTCCTTATCACTCTCCCCGAAAGGATCTCTCACTTGATAAAGACTGCTGCCGGAACCCTCTGTCTCTTTTCCTTCTGTTTCCGCTTTTACTCCATCATACATAACCGCCGTCGGCTTTCTGCCACTAAGGAAACCAAAGGTCCCTCCTTCCGACAGAATGACCGTCGTCTTTTCCTTCCCCTCTCTCACCGTCTCCACACAGCCGGCTCCTATGTATTTCTCCAGAATGCCCAGCGCTGTGAATTCCTTGTCCGGCAGGAGCAGGAACAGTTCCCCGTCGTTTGGCTCCAGACGGAAGGAATAATCCTTTCCGGTTTCCAGACGCACGGCCTTTCTCTCACGATAGCTGTACAGAATCCTGGTTCCGCCGTCCAGTCCCGGAAGATCCCCCAGACTGACACTTCCTTCGCAAGCCTGATCCTCTTTATTGATATTAAACGCAGCTATCACATAACTATCCTGATACCGGTTGAACAATTTAAGCACGTGAGTGGTGTCCACCGGATTTTCAAACAGACTGTCCAGCGTGGGCATGCCCACCTCTTCACAGCGTATCACCCTTCCGTCCTTTTTCAGCAGCGGCATGATGAACTTTCCGTCGGTGCGTCCCACCTTATCGCTGGTATACACCGGCCCGCCGCTCACTGCGCGGAGGATGGAGTTCTGCCAGTTTTCCTCATGATCACTCCAGAACATATCCCAGTCTCCCCAAAAGAACTGTCCCTGAAGGAGGGAATTATATCCGTTCTGGATCGCGTGCTCCCGGAAGCCATGGGGCACATCCGGCACAAAATCGTCGCTGCTTCTGGAAACGGCGCTGCTGGGCCTGTTCCACATATCCTCGCTCGCCATTCCCATACAGTTAATGATCTGATTGTCAAAATGAAGGGCGGCGGAAGCATTCAGCCCCTTCTGGATCTCTCCGGAAGCCCTGCCGTATTCCTTTCTTCCTGCATAGAACAAAGAAACCGCACTCTGACCGTCCACCTTGACAAAATCGATATCACATATGTTCCTTAAGTAATCATGCCAGGTATCATAAAAACGAAACGCTTTCCCCGCTTCCGCATCAGGCACAATTCTTCCGTCCTCCAGAACCCTGCTGCCCTCCTGCAGAGCCTCCCTGGCGGGGCTTCCCGGCTCCAGGCCATTCCAATAGCCCATCACCGCATGCCATACACCCACCTGACTGATTCCATACTCTTTTTTCAGCTTATTTACACAGGCCCCCAATCCCTGGGGGAATTTATCCGCAGCGGCGTCAAGGCCCTTCAGAACCTGCTTTTTATAGTCCGCATCCAGCCAGCCGTCATCAATAAGCACCCAACGAACCGGTATCTGCTTATCCGCAAGCTCATCCATTTTTTTCATTATCCCGTCCTGAGAGACCTCATGATAAAAGGCATCCCAGCTGCACCAGCCAAAATAATCGAACATTTCCGGGTAGGTGCGTTCTTTACGGAACATCTTCTGCTTTCCTGTGAGGGCCAGCGCTTTTTTCACCGCCTGTTCGCAGCACAGATAAGGATCGCTTCCTGCCGCCAGGACAAGGCTCAAATCATCCGCCGCCGATTTATTTATACAATTGGAAGCTGCGGTGATGCGAAGCTCCTGCCCGTCTCCCACAATATCCGTACGGTATTCTTCCCCGCATACGGCAAGCACTGCCAGATATTCCCTTCCGGAACCGGCGTCCGTTTTCTTCTCCGCCAAAAGAAGCTGCGTACGTTTGGGGATATCCCCGAAGCAGGCCGGAAATGCAGGCCTTATCCACCAGTTCTTATGCTGATAAACAGCCATCAGCCTTCCTGTCCCTTCCAGCGCCATCCGGTAAGAAACACCTTTTGCAGGATCCAGATGTGTCTGCGGCCCGAAGAAAGGTTCTTCCGGCTGCTTAAACGCATGAAGGAATACCGCCGCCTCTTCCTCCTGACGAATTTCCAGGGAAGCGGTTATTTTATCCGCCGCCTCCGTACGCAGGAGGATACGTATCCCTCCCTCTGTCTCCAGAACCGCTGTTTCTTCCTGATTGATTATAACGGGGCTCTCTTTTCCTTCTTCTTTAACAAACATATCCGGTCTCCCTGTCCATTACGCGTTTTTACAAAATAACTCATTTACCTTTTCATTAAAGAAATTGTCGGCCACAATTTCTCCGGCGCCGATGACGCCTGCATTTTCTCCCAGCTTGGATACCGCAATATAATTTTCCTTGGCCCCCTTGACCTTTCTCGAGTTAGCCACATTGGTAACAATGTCAAAATATCTGGGATACTTCTGAATAAGGATACCGCCCAGGATAATAATCTGGGGATCCAGTATATTTATCAGGTTGCTGATGGCAACCCCCACATATAAAGCGGACTGGTTCAGAATGGAAATCGTCAGCAAATCCTTCTTCTCCGCCATTTTAAACACATCTTCAATCACCAGATTTTCTCTCTTTTCATAAAGAGGATGCTCCGGCTCCTTTTCCAGCTGGGCCTTCAGTTCCCGCAGAACCGCTATCCCCGAACTCATGGCCTCCAGACAGCCCCGGTTGCCGCAGTTGCAGAGCGGCCCATTGATATCAATGGTGATATGCCCGAATTCACCGGCTATACTGTTGGCTCCTATGTTCAATTTTCCATCTATTATCAAGCCGGAACCAATACCCATATCCACATCCACATAAGCGAGGTCATAGCAGTCATTCCTGTTATTGCGGCCGCTGCCGTCCCCGTACCAATACTCGCCGAAGGCGATCACATTGGTATCCTTCTGGACATAAACACTGTACCCGCATTTCTGCTCCAGAATTTCCTTAAGGGGCAGATAGCTCAGCATGGGGATATTGGGCGGGGTGAGGATAATGCCGTTTTCCGTATCCACAGGCCCGGGCACTCCCACTCCGATTCCCAGCAATTTTTCCTTTTCTATTCCTGATTTCTTAATTACTTTTTCTATCTCGGAAACCAGCAGTTCTACAAATGCATTCTGGTTGGGAAATTCCTGCTGCATGGAGCAGCGTTCCACTTCCAGAATCTCACCCCGCAAATCCATCAGGGCAATGCTGGTAACAAATTTGTTGATATGTATTCCCACCGTATAACGGTATGTTTCATTTACTGCATAAGTAACTGCCCGGCGTCCCATGCCGCCGGCCTCCATCTCATCGCAGCGAATCAGATGCAGTCCCTCCAGCTCCTCCAATATCTTTTTAATCGCCATGAAGGTAAGTCCCGTCGCCGTTGCAAGCCCTGCCTTGGTGGCGGTTTTATTTTTTCTGATATAATTCAGTACTGTCCTTCGGTTAAAATTCTTCAGTTGAACCTGGTTTGTTTGCTCTCCCATCTGCGACTCCTTTTTATCCGGCCGGCAGAGGAAAGCCTGACTTCCCTCTGCCGCTGCCTTCACAGATGTTTTCACACCTGTTTTTCATTTAGTCCATTACAACTTCCGGATACATGTCATGTAATTTCTTTTTGAATTCGTCAATGATAGCGTCATTATCTTTGCCTTCTTTGATGCCGTTGGTCGCCGCTTCCTGGAACTTATTCTGTGTTACACGAGTGAACTTGTCAGGAGTAATGCCGACAATCTTATCACAGATTTCACTGTAGGTTGCAAGCAGATTCTGTCCGCCGAAATCTTCGGAGGTAAAGCCTTCTGCCATCTCATCACAAACCTTCTTGCTTGCGGGTACCTGATTATATTTTTCCAGATTCAGCTTCTGGAAATCGTCAGATGCTATATAAGCCAGGAATGCTGCCGCCAGATCTTTTTTGTCTGATTCATTATATACACAGGTTCCTGTTACACCTTCATAGGAAGCGTTGAAAGGCACTGCAATACCCACATTTCCTTTATTTGTATCCCAGTCAGTGAAGAAATCCCAGGAAGGCATAACTCTGAAAAGAATTTTGCCGTCATTCCAGGCAGCCGCCCATTCAGAACTCCAGCTTCCCAGCTCTGCATTCGCCTTGCTGTTATACATTGTCCGCATATTGTCGATCATTCCGATCCAGTCATCGGTAATTTCAAGCTTGCTGTCCCTTACAAGAGGATCAAAGGAGAACGCATCCACTTTTACCATTTCCGCAATATTCGGCCACAGCTGAACGGTGCCGTTTGATTTCTCATAAACCTCTTCGCCCTTTGCAATAATAGTCGGCCAATCGGTCAGCATTGCTGAAATTTCAGCCGGGTCACTGGTTCCGAGCCATTCTTCACAGGCATCTCTCAGGTACCAGAAGCCTACCGGAGAAGACTGGAAACTCATTGCCTTGAATTTTCCTGTGGAATCCTTCATTCCTGCGACCTGGAAATCGTAGAAATCCTTGGTCAGTTCTTCGATGTTCATGTAAGACAGGTCAGCAATCAAATCGCTGTCCAGGAACTCATACATATAATTCTCTTCCAGGTCAAATACATCAGGCACATTGTCACCGCTCTGCAGAGCTGTCAGGATTTTGGTCTTGTATTCATCCCCGCCGAAAACCTGAAGGTCGATTTTTACATTCGGGTATTTTTCGTTGAATGCATTAACCAGATTGTTTGCACTGTCCGTGTAGGTCCAGTAAGTGAATTCCCCTTCAAGGCTTGCCGGATCCGCCTGTGCAGCTTCTGTTTCCTCACTGCCCGTTTCCGCAGCCTGGGAACTTTCCGCAGCGGGAACACTGGCGTCATTTCCCGTGCTTTCAGCCGGTGCCGGTGCGCTGCTTCCGCAGCCCGCAAGCACTGCTGCCAGCATTGCAGCACTTAAAAGTACAGATAATAGCTTCTTCTTCATAAGTATACCTCCTAATTGATTAAATGTGAAAGTTTATATTTATCAGCCGTACTGATATAATATCAAGCGTTACTGTCCACGGCTTCCCTGTGCCGCGCCCTTGCCATCCTGTTCCGGGACGTCCTGTACAGGCTGCCGTCCTGCAAGGATTCCTGTAAAGGCCGTATAAATACGCCGGTCCTTAGGCTGCGTATTTTGCAGCCTTAGTACCGCTGCGTAGTTATCCGAGCGAAAGCGCGCCCTGTAAGGAACCTTGTCGTACAGCAGCCGGTACAGCTCAGAAAGGCCGGGAGAGGAAGGCGGGGCAGACGGAAACTTCAGGCAGCACGGGGAAAACATGAACAGTAACCCTCTCCGGAGGGCGCCCGGAAGCGCCCTCATTCTTTTTACTGTCCTACAATTTCCTGATATCTCTGGTACTGTGCAGATTTAATATCAATAATATCTTGCATACCCATGTTGTTGGCTGTTTCCACATATTTGTCAAAGTTATCCAGTGATTCCGTGCCGATAACAAAGGCTGTGAACATTTCATCCAGATAAGTGGAAAGATCAGGCCATATGCTGGTATAAACTTCGGATTCCTCTGCCGTTCCCAGCATTTCCGGGAAAGGATTCTCCATATTTCCATAGGCTTCTTTACATGCAGTTTCCACTTTGGTTCCTTCAAATATTTTCATGAAGGCTTCGCCGGAATCGTTGATAAAATAAGTAGGCCATGCACCGATACTTCTCAATGCGGAAAAAGCTGAGGTATAGGTTTCATTATTGGTTATCAGATCGGTGAACCGGATTTCCCCGGATTCATCATATTCGTAGGACATGCCTTCGATCCCATAGTTGTAAAGCATCAGGCCGTCCTGGCTTGCATATACGTAATCAATCCACTGGACTGCAGCTTCCGGGTTCTCGCAGGCGGAGGTAACACCATAGTAATGCCAGGTAAGGCCTCTTTTAGTCATACGGGCCGTGCCGTTTTCATCTGCCTGGATAACCGGCATGAATTCATAGTCACAGTCAGGATTGCTTGTCCTTGCCAAATCATCGGAGGATGCCATATTATCGGCAGGGTCATGGCAGACAATCCCCACCTTGTCCTCGGTTATATTCTGGGTGAGAAGAGTACCGTCCAGATCGTCGGATATCAGTCCTTCCGAATAGCATTTATTCAGGAATGCCAGCATTTCTTTATATTGATCCTCTACGGCAGCATAATGTACTTTACCGCTGTCATCGGTATACCATAAGGAATTGGTATCGTAGCCGAAGCCTGTCATCAGGTAATACAGCTGTTTGATGCCGTTTTTGGTTGCCATGGGAATTTCATCATTGGGATTTCCGTTTCCGTTGGCATCCTGTTCCTTGAAGGCCACCAGCACATCGTAAAGCTCGTCTACTGTTTTCGGCATTTCCAGCCCCAGGTTATTCAGCCAGTCCTGTCTGATATAAAGGTAATCGGGAACATAATCGTTAATATCCCCCCACCAGCCTGCCAGAGCATAAATATTTCCGTCAGAAGAGGTACACATGGCTTCCAGCGCCGGATATTTTTCAAATAATGCCTTTATGTTAGGAGCATATTCTTCAATTAAATCATTCAGAGGAATCAGCACGCCATTGCTGGAATACGTATCCACACCCACATTAGAATCAAAGGGCGGTATTTCCACCATATCGGGCAGTCCCTCCATGGAGGCCAGTCTGGTCTGAAGGACGGTTTCCACATCGCTGCTGTACGTATCCCATTCAATATGAATACCGGTACGGTTTTCGATTTCCTTCTGGACTGCCGTTCCGTCATTATAGCTGACACCGGCACACCAGGTATCATTTCCCATATAGGTAAGTGTAACGGCCCCCGGATCGCAGATGGGAAGCTTAAGCCCTCCTAAATCATATACGGTTCCTGTTGCATTGATTGCAGTATTATGGGCCGGATCTGATTGTTCCTGTGCTCCTCCTTCCTCCGATACGGCTTCTGTTTTGTTTTCCGCCGGAACGGAATCAGCCGTTGAAGACGTGTTTCCGGAAGAGCTTCCGCAGCCTGCCAGCATGGAACCGGCTAAAACTGCTGTAAGTAAGCATGACAATAATTTCTTTTGCATAATGTAACTCCCTTTCCTGATTCGTTTTCCTATAAGCCCGGCCGGTCTTATATCGTGGTTGTGTTGCTGATTCAAGTATATGTTGTTTATGCACAATTATAAAGAAACAAAATCAGCTTTCTTATGCATTATTCATGCCCGGAAAGCTGATTTTGTATGAAATCATTGATTTTGTTTTTTACTTTTCAGGAATTGTTCGGAGTCCCACCTTCACCTGTTTAGCCTGCTATAAAAGCATCTCCATCTCTTTCTTAAATGCACTCTTCCGTGAATGCATCTGCCGGATCCTTTCTCTTGTCTCGCCCCTGGGCCTCATTTTCTTTTGGGGCATGGCTTTATAAAGCTCCACGATCAATAAGCGCAAATCCTCTTCCGGATACTCTTTTATCACTTCTTTTATTTCCGATACCAGCATACTATTACCATTCCTCTTCGTCGTAAGACGGATACTGTTCGGGATTTGCGCCCTTAACCACAGTCGTTTCACTGCCTTCCATATGCCCGGGGATTATACGCTTAACTATTACATGGAAATGCCACGAATCACCAAAATCATATATGAATTCAAAGCTTAATCCTTCATATAAAGTGAGTTCCGCCAATACAACCTCATCAGCCGTCAGTTCCATATCCCTACATTCCGGTGCATAATACTTTTGTCTCAGGGTTCCGGAACCAAATTGAAAATAATACAAATGATCACTGTCAAAGTTTACACTTTTTAATATCTCATAATGAAGCTCTTCCAATGTATGCTGATCCCCGGTTTTTATTTCCCTTACCGCGGAACCAACCCTAATTTGAAACTCAATGGAATGCTCTCCCGGTTCTGCTGATTTCTCCAAAATACGTTGGAATTTTAAATCCGTATCTGTCATTTCCTCTGGTATTATCTCAAAAATTAAATCTGAAAGCGAGTCATCATCCGGGTAATTCCAGAAATCCTCGTCAATCTCATCCATCAGCGCTGTCAAACAGGCTCCTTCTTCCGTTTTATAAATCGCATTCACCAGAAATTTATTTTCCGGATCTACAGGCCCTTTGTCCAGCCATTCAATAGTAATTAAGCGGAACAATGCACAGAGACGAAGCTGCGGAGAATAAAATTTCCCCCATATTTGAGGGTCTTTTACATAAGAATATGTAACAGGCTCATTAACTTTTGTTTTCCTGAGCTTTTCATAAAATTCGGAACTTCCTGCACTGAAAGAAAAATTTCTGAAAGCATCCTCGTATCCCCCAAGCCATACCCACATCATAAGGGCATACTTTTCGATAGGATATAATTCATAAAAAGAAGAATATTTTTCGCCTTTTTCATAAATCAGCCCCACGCCCTTCTTTGATACCAGCCGCAGGATGTCCAAATATACGGAAAAAAATACAAAGAAATCAATTACTGTATAATATTCCTGTGTCCTTCCTGCCTTCTTATATCTCTCTTTTACGATATGGAAACGGCTGTTCAGTTCAAAACAATCTTTTTTTCCAAAATGGCCCGTCGCCTTCGAAATCATTACTTCGTTTGTTTCTATGTAATCCAGAAAAATCTGATATTCCTTTTCCAGTTCCTCTGCCGCATTCTGAAATTGATTCATCTCTCATCCTCTGCTCTTATCTGTTCCCCGTTCGGAACCCGTATATTTTCTTCAACCGCTCCCAGATCTCATAAGCTGCCGGACATACTTCCACCGCATCGAGCACACTGTACAGGCTCTCCAGTCTGTATGGCTGGTCCGTGTAGGGATATCTGCTGCAATTATCCGGTTTATTCTCTCCAAGCATACATGTGCCATCCTCTTTCAGGAAGTCACAGGGCATATGTTTCGTCTGGTACTCCCACGGCATCGCACCACGTTCCAGAAAAAATTCAATAAACTGTTCCCTGGTAAGCTTTAACCACTCCGCATCCTTTTCCAAATCCCCCTCCGGGATGGTGCCAGGGTACATTTTACAGCAATTTCTGCACTTACTGCAGTCATATCCGTCAAATATTTCTTTGTGCAGCTCCAGGAACTGCCTGTCCAGCGTTTCTTCATCTGCATGGTTTTTCAAGTAAGAACGAAAGCGAATATTTTCATTCTCCTTCCGTTTTGCCTGCCCTGCAACTTCTTCCGGTTTTATCATGGCTGGCACCTATCCTTTCATGTTATCTTTATATATTTTGATCCTAATGCTCTTATCATAATAAATCAACAATTATTAGCAAAAACCGATAAATATTTCGTTCCATCTAAAGCAAACGTCCCTGCGGACAGCAAGTTAATTACATACACAGATGCGTATCTCCGGCTTGCTGCCCGCAGGGATTCAATAATCGGCGGAAACGCGGCAGGCCGCTCTACCAGCTGCGTACTCCTTTTATGTGGATAAAACGGGCTTTTTCATATATATAAGAATCCAAAGGCCTCATATATACATCATACGTATGGGCCGCTACATAAATATGTCCCCGGCTCACGTGAACAATCACGGGACTGTGATAAAATCCACTGCCATCTCCCAACTGGACAATGTCCCCCGGCTCTGCTTCGGCTTCCTCGATCTCCGCTGCATACGGCCCGACAGACTGGTTTCCCACAAGAAAATTATAGAGGAATTCCACTCCCGTCCAGCTTGGCGTCCTGTCCCGGCCGCTGTTATAGTACCAGCCCTTTACGGGCGTGTAATTCATTACTCCGCTTCCCGCATAAATGCATTGTGATGCAAAATTAGTGCAGTCCCCTCCTATATTCTCAAAATCCAGATATCTGGGATTTCTGTCCAGCGCCCACTTCTTTGCATAAAGCAACGCATCATTCCGATGATAACCTGTTTCCTTCAGCATATTTTGCTGCCTGCCGTTTTTTTATTTAATATCTATATTATGGCAGGTTCCGGCAATGCGTTAATGAATAAATAACCCGCTGTATAAGAGGATTGGAAAAGGCAACTCCTTACCAACTATAAAAAAGCCCTCTCTCATCGATCCAATTCCATTCGGATCCGTTCCAGATTTTCTTCTACAGGCCTTCCTCCGTCCAGGACTAACTGACGGCAGTCCAGCTGCTTCTGCCATTGATCGTGCAGTGCCCTTGACCGCATATTCACATCACCGGTATCGTAAGCAGCGGCCCATTCAAGAAAATCCTGATGCTGTTTGTACATATCGCCGCCGGGAAGGATCCGATCTCCGAACCGTTCCGCCTCCCGCGTTTTTATACGGGCAATGCGGATGTCCACATCCGTTACCAGACGAACGGCAAGATCAAACAGGGGGATGAGAGGATCTCCCCAGCCTGTAACAGAACCGGAAATAACCACTTTTTTGTGCTCTTTTATGTCCTCTTTCATCAGCCGGACCCGTTCTCCGCTTTCTCGCATTTGAGTAAACCGCGGATTTGTCGGAAGCCAGAGATAATCATCGGCATCCATAAAATAATAGCCCGATTCGCGGGAAAAAGCATACCCCAGGGTAGATGTGCCGGAACCGGAGCCTCCGTATATGTGGATTACATTTATCTCCATGGTTTTCCTCCTCTTGTGTTATGTGACAATTATATCAGATTCTGAAAAAGGAATCACTCCCGAACAGAAATGCCGATAAAAAAAGGAACAAGCCGGGCGACGAAAAGCATTTTATTCGTCAGTACCCGGCGTATTCAATAACAGGCCTTATAAATCCTTATACGGGATTTCAGCTACCTTCAGCTTTTTCTTTACACAAAGTTCTAAAATTTCACTGCATCTCTGGTTGTCGGAAGCTAACTTCTCGGGATACCGCTCCCATGGATTTTTAACATAAATTCCTTTATTTCCCCCGGCAGGTCCCACCGCATGATAAATTTTATCTGCCTCTTTCAGTTGTCTTACCAATTCCTTTTCCTCAATTTTCTTTTGAAGCTTTTTCATCCTTATATAATCTTCATCCAGGCATTCTACTCCCTGCACACTTACCGGTAAAGTTTCCCCTTCTATCCTTACATCCACATAAGTTCTCCAATGTTGATTTTCTCTCTGGTATTCATGCATGGTGGACTCCCCTATCGCATCCTTGGCAAACTTGAGATTATATCTGGTTAAATCCACCGTTAATCTGACTTTCATCCCCGTATTCCTCCCATATCATAAATCATTAAAATCTTTGACAGTAAAACATAAATTTCCATCTGCAAACAGGAATATCTATCCTATACCCCTTGCTTTTTCCGGTACTCCATAAACAGCTTCCAGTCATCCCTTCCCATATAATGGGTGCCGGGACGGAGGTGGAAACCGACACGGCCTTCATGGAATACATCACCCGCGGACGGAAGGCGATCCGCCGCAAGCCCCTGCTGCCCCAGCATTTCATAGACAGGCGTCACTGCCTGACCGGTCAGGAATTCCGACAAAGGATCCGCCCATTCATCATCTACAGCCCCGGCTAAATACAAGTGCCTGGGCGCCGCAAGAGCCGCCGTAAAATGCTGGTCAAAGGGAAGTTCCTCCTCCCTGTTCTGCCACTTTTTAAAGTTGCCGCAGAACCAGTAAGGGAAATTCCGACACAAATCCGCCACATTTTCCCCTTCTTTTCCCCGGAAAAGAGCGGCTCCTCCGGCTCCGGACTCACAGGCTATGACAAGGGAAAAACGAACGTCCATCGCTCCGCACAGCAGCGCCGCCTTCCCCAGACGGGAATGGCCCACTACCGCAACGCGCCCCGCATCAATCGTTTCCTCCTGAACCAGATAATCCATGATACGGCTCAGTCCCCAGGCCCATACGCCCAGCTTACCCCAGCTGTCATAGGCATTCCCCGGGAACAGGCTGCCGGGGCCATTCTGAAAACCGTCATTCTGATCCGGCGCAATATCCTGGTAAGATACCCTGGCAACCGCAAAACCGTTATCCGTGATTTCTTCCACGATTTCCGCAGAGGACAGCGGGAAAAAGCTCAGGTACAGAAATAGCGGCGGCTTTTCTATATTCTTGGGAACCGTCAGCTGGAAAGGATAGGAAACGTATCCCCTGCCGGAACGAATACGCACATCCACAGTGCGCATACGGGCCTTTCCGCCGAAGGCATTTTCCTCTTCCGATACGGTCTCCCATTCTGTTTCCCAGCCGGATTCCGGTATATATCCATAGCATTCTTTCTGCAAAATGTCCCGGATTTCCTTCCGGCGGGTTTCCCACAGCTGCGGGGTGTCCACAGGCGTGTTGTCTGAAAGGCGCAGCAGTTCCGGAATACGGCGTTTTTCAAGTTCTTTTGTTATTGCTTCTTTTCCCATAACAGACCTCCTTTATATATCTTCTTATTTATCTGACCCATTGTATTTCAGCTTTATATATTCCGCCACGTCATCAATTTCCGGGAACAGAGACGCCTTATTTACGGAAAACTGATCCAGCTCATGCAGCAGATTTTCCTTATTTCCGACGATGAAAATCAGCTTTTTGCCTGATTCATTCCGATATCGGAGGCCGCGGAGGCTGTTTCCTTCCCCGTTTCCATCTCCCAGGCCGCACAGGATGAAGGATCCGTCCTGCTTGATGATTCTGCGGTTATTCCGCAGCGGCATAATAAAAACATGGCTGAGAAGATCCTTCTTTTTGATACGGGGCTCGAATCCGGGATTCTTTGATTTCACCTCCCCAGCCAGCTTTGCAGCAAGGCTTATGTATTCCGGGTCTTCCTCTTCAGGAATTCCATTGATACATGACTCATACAGTTTTGTCCGGAAGGAAGCGTCAAAAACCGGAAGGGCAGCTAAAACAGCAGCCGTATCGCTTTTGGCATATTTCATGGCGGCAATCTGTGTCTGCAGGACGATGACCTCCCCCACATCCTCGTGACTGCTGCAGCAGGCGAAATACAGGGCTACCAGGGGATTTTCCGTGATATCAAGCAGTCTGGTAGGCAGACCGTAATGCTGCATTTCCACCAGATAGTCCAGATGGGACTGGCACTGTACAAAATCTGAGGCACAGCGTATGAACAGCTCCTGGTACATCCTGTTTTCATTCTCCTGCCAGCCGGGGCTTCTCTTGATACTGGGGAGCAGGGCATAGGAAAGCCTGGAATGGCCACGGAAATACAGGATACGGCCGGTATCCTGCTGTTTCATGAAGGAGATGTCTTTTACGTAGCCGCTTACTGAATCGATTAATTCGAGTTCACAGCGCTCTGCATCGTAGATGATGTTGTTCTTTTCATGAAGGTCCATTTGCTTTGGAGCGGATTCTTCATTGATATCGTTGTATTTTTCTTTCCATTCAGGAGCAAAACAGTTCAGAATGGCTATGAGGTATTCTTTCTTTTTTTCCCGCTTGGGAGTGTTGGTGCTGGTGTAGGGGAGGAAGATCCAGTATACCAAGGCCTCTTCTTCGAGATGAGACAGATTTCTGTCCTGGTTTCCGGCTATGGCTTCCAGATACTCCAGTGTGATTTCTATGTTTTCTGAGGTCATGCAGCTTTTGGCATAGAGTTTATACAGGTTGGAGCCCTGGCTGTTCAGGCGGGAGTAGTAGCTGCCTTTTCCCAGGGCCTTCAGTACGTAGCTGCAGTCCACACAACCTTCTTCCAAAAGCTTTTTTCCGAATATGTGGTAGAATGCACGGGAAAGGTAGGGGGATGTGCGGGCGTAGATGGTTAACTGGCGGGCATCGGAATGCAGAGATTCTTTATATTTTTCCATGGTGGGGTGCCTCTTTGGTGTGGGGTGAATGGGGTATAGGGATATAACCGTATGGAATTACTTTTAAGGGGATATGACCTCGATTATTTGAAGCAGCTTTTTTCTCGGGCTGATAATTTTCCAACAGCTTTTTTTAGTCTTGCAGGAATGGGAATTTAGCCTGTAAAAAGGCTTTGTATTCCGGCCTCTGTGTATGAGCGAACTGCTCTTTGATTGTTTTTTCTATCCATTGCAGTTTTGATACTGAATTGTCTTCATATTTTTGGATAATTATTTTATAATCTCTGGCGGCGGTTAGAATTGCCTCGTATGCATCCGGGATGTATTCGCAGGAGACTGGAGGCATACTGTATTCGGAAGTATAAGCATATGGTATGTCCTGCTGCTTTTTTATATCTGGGGATGGGGCTATGGTATAAATATAGCCGGATATGCCTTTGTAGGTTTCTTCTGCTGCGTTGGGATAGTATTCTTCAAGGCGCAGGATACCCTCCCCGGTAAATCCGTAGCTGGCCCACTTGTGATAGGAGCCTTCGGGGAATTTCCCGGAACGTTTGCCATAGAGTTCTATGGCGTTTGATAGGTATGGGAGGGTGTTTTCCCGTTTTGCGGAGAGGTATAGCAGCGGGGAGCCATGGTTGGAGGTGTGTGGGATTAATATGTGGAGATCTTTTAGGGGAGATGCATGGTAGTACATGGGGTGGCCTCCGTTATGTATGATAGGGAATGCTTCGTATTATGCTCCAGGGACTTCACAGCTATTTGAATAAATATTATTGCATACAATAAGCAATAATATTTATCCTTAACAGGGGTACATATTCTCCATACTTTAGAAATTTAATAAAATTATTTCTTTTCTTCCATTGTACGCTTTTCCAACATATTTTCAATAACTTCCAAATAATCTTCATACATAAGAGCCACTTTTGCATCATAGACAAACTTCACAATAATATAACCAGCAATCCAAACTAGTCCTGCTATACAACAAAAGTTTGTAACTGAATCGGTATCCGGATAAATACGTTCAAATAACATGGTGAATAAAATAATTACAAAAGGTACCATCACACCCCCATATTCACCATTTATTTTTTTAAACGCTCTTACTTTATATCTTAAAAATCTTTTAAAATCCTCTAAGCTTTTCGTAGTTATACCACAGTATTTCTGTTTGATATACCCTGCCCACTCTTCATAGGTTCTATATTTATTTCCACCTATAACTGCAAGTTTTTTCTTTCTTAGTTTTCTCCCACAGGCATAAAGATAAATATAATATTCTTTTTTCTCATTAAAATCATATTCATATTCATTTTTTTTCTTTTTCAAGCTTATGCCCCTCTTCGTACCTCCGACGATAATAATTCATCGTTCTATAGTCTATTATATCCTTCATATGGTCCACAAAAGCCGGCTCGTCTATCACGTCCTTCAAATCATCCCTCAGCGCCAGCATAAAGCCTTCCTTATTAACAAAAAAGCCACTCTTGGAGCCCTCCAGATAATAAATCGGATTTTTCCTCGCTTCGCTGAGATATCTCTCTCTTTTCCAGTTTCTGAAATCCTTTGTTCCTTTATCCCGATCCATATCCCTCCAATTTCCATCTCTTTCATAAAAAGACCTATAGTTGAGATATACATCCTCTTCCGTAATTCCCATTTTAACCTGTCCGTCATTGAAAAATGCCAACAGTATGGGCATCTTATAAGATTTGGACATTGAAGTTGTTTCCAATTCATGCAGAAATTCTTTTCCCGGTCCCTGGAAAAGCTTCCATTCTTTATCTGTCAGTTGGTCTAAATCACCTAAAAAATCAAGATAATGATTAAATGGATTCTCACTTGGGGTTTTCATACATAATTGATATATTTCCTCATCCATATAAGTAAAAAGATCCATACGCGCAGGAACCTTTCCTCCAAGCAATTCCTTAATACGAAAATACTCCCCTTGAATACGCTCCCTGCGTGTTTCTTTTCTGTTTGCCATTTCTTTAAAGAGGTCAATGAGTCTCATATCAAAATCAACAACGCAGTCCAAAGGAAAATCAAAGTCTTTTTGTTCCTTTTTCTCCGCAGCTTCCCTGGAATAGGGTTCTCCGCTAAGAAGAAAAGGAGCATTTCCCGCCTTCTCATAATTCCCAATAAAATCAAGAACCGTCAGATACTCTTTACCAGCCGCTTTCCGCAGGCCCCTGCCCAGCTGCTGAAGAAAAACCACAGGTGATTCCGTAGGGCGGAGAAACATAACCATATCCAGAGAAGGAATATCCACACCTTCGTTAAACATATCCACTGAAAAAATAACACTAATTTCTCCTTTTTCCAGCTTCTCTATTGCAGCGGTTCTATCCTCTGAAAAGTTCCCGTCCGAATCACTGTATACCGCACAGGCTGGTATATTCCTGGCACAAAATTCCTCTGCCATTTTTTCTGCATGTGTCCTGGAACAGCAAAAGCCCAGCGCACGCCGTGAACCGTATTTTTTATAATTTTTATAAATCAGATCACATCTTTCTTTAACAATAAGCTTGATATCCAGATCCTTCTGCAGGTATTTTCCCCTGACGACAGGAAGCCCGGAATAATCCACTCCATCATAGATTCCATAATAACGAAACGGCACCAGCATCCCTTTATTAATAGCATCCTTCAAGGTGATTTTAAAAGGGACATTGTAATCACATATCTCATAAATATTCCGTCCGTCCATTCTGTCCGGGGTCGCTGTAAGTCCTAATAGAAACTGATACTTAAAATAACTGATTATTTTCATATAGCTGTCATTTACCGCATGATGAAACTCATCAACCACGATATAATCAAAATAATCCTGTGGGAAAAATTTTTCATTCAAATATTCATCTTTTCCAAGGCTGCTTACCGATGCGAAGATAATCGGCCTATCCGTATCTTTCCGAGCCTTATTAAAAAATCCCTGTTCATCCTGAGGCCGGATCCTTCTGAAGCTCTCAGCTGCTTGTTTCAGAATTTCTTCTCTATGGGCTACAAACAATACTTTATTAAATCCAACCGAATCAAATGCGGCAAGATAGGTTTTACCGATACCTGTCGCCGCATGAATCAGAGCTTTTTGGTCACCTTCCTCACGGCTTTTCTTTAACGCATATAGCGCATCTATCTGAGCATCCCGGGGAAATACAGGCATCAGTTGTGTCTGATCCTCCGATATATTATTCTGATACCGTTCCATATCTTTCTGCAAGGCCGGACGCTTCCAGCTCCTTGCATACTCTTTCAATACTTCATCCGTCACCTCAACGGAGCGGCGGCAAAAAAGGTCCTCAAACTCCTGATAAAACCTGTTATAATTTTCTTCATCCTTCTTTCTGGTGAAGCGATAGTTCCATTCAATGCCTCTCGTAAGAGCACTGCGGGATATATTGGATGAACCCACATAAATCTCACTGTCATCCGCATAATGGAATATGTATGCTTTCGGATGAAAAGAACGGTTCTTTTCCCGATAGAGATGAATGCAGATTCTGTCATCAAGCTCGTATTTAAGAAGGGTAAGGGCGCTTGGCTGTGTAATTCCCAGGTAATTTCCTGTCAGAAGACGTATTTTTACACCTCTGTCCAGCGCCGATTTCAGAGCAGGCAACAAAAGCCGAACTCCTGATTCCATCAGAAAAGATACGATGATATCAATGCTTTCAGCACTGTTTATGCTCATTTCCAGATAGGTCAGCAGATGGTTACCCGGGATGTCACCGCCCATACTGGCACCGCACGCCGAACCTTCCATCCATGTATTATCCTTAGACGCGTTTAGTAAATACAGCTTTTCTTTATTAGAATTATATTCATCCATTTTTCTTCATCTCTTCCCGGGCGTATATCTGTACTAATCCATTTTTCTTTCAGTTCAAATACATTTGTTTCCTGTAATATTTTCTGGAGTTTGCCTTCGGTCAGGTCAATAAAATACCTGCCATTTCTCATTCCTTCAAAATCCCCGTATTTAAAGGATGCATACAGGATACCTTCTTTTTTTAATGCATGGGCAAGCTTTTTCAGGATATCTTTGAGCTCATAATAGGTAGAATGGAGAATTGAGGAGCATGCCCAGATGCCATCGTATTCTTCTGCGGCATTCAGTTCCTGGAAAAGCATTTGTTTTACATGGACTCCTGTGTATTCAGAAGCGATTCGGCATAATTCTTCGGAACCGTCGATGGCATCTGTATGATATCCGTGAGCCAGGAAATATTTCGTATCTCTTCCGGAACCACAGCCGAAATCCAGGATGTGTGCCTGTGAAGGTAAAAAGGAGAGGAATTTGTTTTGTATGGGAGCAAAATCCAGGGACTGCGTAGAACTGCTGAACTGGGGGGCGTTCTGGTTGTAGTAGTTCAGGGTTTGGGAAGCATATTTATCATTCATTTTTTCGATACCTTTCCACAATTAAGAGAACTACCAGGTTAAATTGCAATATCTTTTTTACGCTCCAAATAAGAATTTCATAGCAATTTATGAATTCACCTCTCAAGATATTTTTTTAACTGCTTTAATTGCTTTTCTGTCATTTTTTCAGCATAATGCATTCCGTTATACGTCGGATGCAAAACTGGATACTGATCTTTTGTTTTTAGTATATAATTATTTGTAATCAGCCATGTAATCATCGCATATAACTCTTCTTTTGAAAAAGAGCTTAATTTGCCAAACTGAGAGATCATGTTTAATTTTGCATCCAGCATTCTCTTTGTAATCTCGCCGTGTAGTACATCAACAAGCATGGTAGTTCCATAATAACGGATATTACTAACATTCTGTAAGGCCGATAGAATAGTATATACCGTTTCATTCAAATCCCATCCTCTGTACTCTATAGCGGACAAGTTTCCTTTTTTTATTACTATATTATCTGACACTACAGTATCCGGTTTTTTCTTGTTATTCTGATAATAATCCGTCTTGATTTTGATATTTTCCTTCTTTTCCTTTACTGGTTCATTTAGATCCGGTTCATATCCCATCATATCATAATACTGTTTTTTGCTAATTACATTGTTGCAGCCTGTCCCATCCTTTTTATAGTTTGTACATCCTAAGAAATAATCCTTGTCCTTAGCTTTTTTTACAATCAGATAGCCATCTCGACAACAATCACACTTCATAATTGAGAATTTACCTGCTGCATATTCATTAGTCATGAATCCACATATTTCTGGCTCATTTGTGCAGATAAATAGCCGCAAACCATATGAATTTTTGTATCTTAGCTGTAAAGGATAGCCACAAAGCGGACAATATTTTCGCCCTATTGTTTTGGGTTCTTCTTCATTCCATTTACCATGAAGTACAATATTTTTATAATCCTTCTTCAATTCCAACAAAAATTCTGATGGATTCTGCTCCGGTGCAATAAAATAAACACGATTTTTTGTTCTGGTCATTGCAACATAGAAAAGGCGGCGTTCCTCCGCGTAATCAATGGAACGGTCACCCTTTATTACAAATGACAAAACCGGATCATCCTCGATTTTCGATGGGAACCCATAGGTTTCATTTCTACCGTTTACAATAATTACTTCATCGTATCCCAATCCCTTAGAAGAATGTGCTGTCATAAATGTGATATTCAATTCCGGATATTTAACACTTTTTATCTTACTTCCCCGATTGATATATTCAAATAATCCTGACTTTTCCAAATGATCCCCATCAAAGCCAAAGCGTCCAAGCAGTAAAATTGACTCTGATTTCCTGCCCTCATTCTTACCATAGCTGATTATTTGCTCCAAGGCAGTCTCAACCGCATGTGCAATAGCATAATTAACACCACTCCTACGATTTCCATCCTTACCTTTATATGTACTGTCATATGTATAAATAATAACAGGCTCATTAATCTGCTTTGGAGATTCTAATCTTTTGGTTATCTGTTCTGTATTTTTTTGTATAAAGTTACCCGCTATATCAATGACTTCCTGCGAATTACGATACGTCTTTACAATTTTTAAGAGCTTGGCATACCCCATCTTCTCTTCAAACTTTGTAAATAATGTTATATCTGACCCACTAAAAGCATATATTGATTGCCAGTCGTCTCCCACCGCAATAATTTTCGCATCGGTCACTTCTGCCAAAGCCTTTGTTAAATCAAACCGCTGCCTCGATATATCCTGATATTCATCTACAATAACATATTTAAAAGCCAGCTTTTGCTTCATTTCTTTCACTTCACGAAGGATTCTGGCCGATTCATTTATCATATCCTCAAAATCTACTGCTTTTTTCTCCCTAAGATACCTCTCATACTCTAAAAAACAATCATTACATATATCGAGAAACAATCTGGTTCTGACATTCTGTGTCGAATGATACATTCGGTTAAAATCATCTACCGTATACCCATTTACCTTGAAATTAGATATAAATCTGCAAATTAAATTAATCAATTTGCGTACATAACGATTTTCTTCCCCTGCAACAAGCATTTCCATCACTTCTTTATTTGGACGGGGCTTTATTTCAAATCCATTTTCCTCTAACTGTTCACGCAAATGATGTAATAACGGCTTTCCATCATTATATCTGGAAAAAGTATAAATTAAAATTGTTCCGTGCTGACGGTGTAATAATACTTTTTCGTTAACTGCTTTCTTATAAGCTTCTACCTCTTTTTCACTAAATCTGTCATTATCACCACTTTCTGTTATTCCAAAATGTTCAATGTAAGCAACCCTTCCATTCTGTTTAATTAGGAAATCCGGGGTATATGGTTTTCTGGCATATAGGATATGATACTGATAAACCGGTTCGTATTCATAATCGATATTATTTAGATACAAAAAGTTAGCAATCTCCACCTCCTGATGAGAGCGTAGAACTTCATTTAAAATTGTAACGGATTTCTTTGTTTTTCTATCTATTACCTCACGTTTAAAATCTTCTAAATCACTACGCATTGTAGAAAAATTAGACTTTGCAATCTGGTTAAAGAAAGCATTCAGATCATCGCCTTCGTATGGAGCATCAAAATAAGATGCAAAGAACATAATCAATTTATTGACTATACTTTCATTCTGCATAATAGATCCTCTGAAATAGTCCCGGATCACAAAATACAAATTTGAATTGTCCACAATATTCAATTTCTCATCAGGTTCATTTTTATGAATAATCGCATTACCTGTTGAATGAAACGTAGCGATGGGACACTCTATCTGGAGCTCCTCATTAATCTTTTCTTTAAGTTCATTAACTGCCTTATTCGTAAATGAGACTACTAATATTTGAGACGGATCCACATGATTCCTCTCTACAAGATATTTTACCTTTGCCGCAACCGTCGTTGTTTTTCCAGCCCCTGCACCAGCTATAACCAGGCAATAATCTTCATCGGTTAATATCACTCTCCGTTGATCTTCATCTAATATTATTTGAGGATCTACCGATTTAAGAATATTATCTAAATACTCTTTTTCTTCTACCATCGCCTTTTTGATAAAGTCATCGTTATGCTGATCCATATATTGGTCAAAAAATAATATTTTCTTTTCTGCTTGTTCCATATATGCTTCCTGTATACCATTTTTTTGACAAAACGGAATCAGCATATCACTATTTTTTAAAACTGTAAAAAAATCTATTACTTCCTGATACTTTTCAATCCTGTCACGATATTCGCTTTTGGCTATATACTTATCTGCTTGTAAAAGGCTGTCCATATATTCTATTAGTTCGAATAACTGTAATACATATTTATTTTTCTCAGCTGGTGTTTCATCTGTAGTTGAAGTATTTTTCTTTCTGAATAGGTCACGAATAAAGCCCATGTGGTTACTCCTTCTTCAGGTATATTTACTAATGGGAATTTTGCCACGGTATTTGTGGACTATCAGATATATTTTCTCATTCGTTCCCTTTATTTTACCATTTTTTAGGGGGATTTCAACTAAATGTCGGAGATATAATATTTAAATTAGTACAAGCTTTTTGCCTTGGAGTACGGTTTTTGCTAAATCGTTCACCTTATGCCAAAAAGTAAGAGGGTTGCCCTGTGGTATCATTTTCCAATGCCCCCGAAGAAAACCCTCTCTGAATATTTACCTCATGGCCAGCAAAACATTTCTGAATATCATCAGATGTAAGTAATCGGTACTGTGTTCCGTATTTCAAATACAATTCTTTATATTACATGGCAAAAGTATAGACTTACCCCACCCGTTTTACCGAAAAACATACAGAAAATATACAGATATTATATTCATTACCATTGCTGCCGAATATAGATTGTATCTAAATAACTGCATTCATACAAAAAGCATGATCATTTTTTCCAAAAATGGATGTTCTGAATATCCGAAAATATGAGTATTTATATACGAATATTCATTTGCTTGACAAACCCTTTATAAACAGTTATTTCAAAATATTTACTCTTCCCAAGAATACCCCATATAACCTAATAATGCTCTAATTCTCTTATTCCTTGATGATTTATACTTACTTGCTGACTGCATAGATGCTGAGTATATATTCACAAACTCATTTTTCTTCTCATTGCGTAAATCCAAATAAAATTCATTTAACTTTTTACTAATGTAATCATAATTATTTTCTTCGTGATTATAGAGCACTAATGCTAAATAGAAAATTGCAAATAAATGACTGGTTCCAGCAATACTGTAAGTATCGTAGTTTAAATTAAAAGAATTAACTACATTTGCAATAATTTCAACTTTTTCTTCTATTTCATTTGCTTTTTCTTTATCAAATTCATCAACATATTTTTCAAACTGTTTGTCAATATCCTTTTCTACACCATTTGTAACTTCATTTGTATAAGTCAATAAATATAATTCTGTAACAAAAGAAACGTGCTCTAATCTTGTTTTATCTAAACGTTTTATTAGTGGTGCTAAAGCTTTATTACATGCAGTTTTATATATACTTTGATATAGTATACTATCATAATACTTAGCCTTCCTTAATTCTGCCCCATTTAAGCGTTCTCCACCACGATTTAGTCTATCAAATATACTATCCACAATTTTTTCATTGGGTTGTTCAATGTACTCTATATTTATAACATAGCTCCAGAATGCGTTTAACAATTCTTTTGCACTTTCATCCGTTTCTGCCAACAACTCAATTTCACTCATCTTTAACCCATTCATTTTCGTATATCCGTATTCATCAGTACCAAAATCCATAGGAAGGCTAACCATACTTTCAATAAATTGTATAATTGTATTTAACCTTTGTTTTCCGTCAATAACATCATATGAAGTTTTTCCCTTTTGTATTTTCTGTTCAAGAAAAATTGCCGGCATTGGAAAGTTCTTAAATATTGAATCTATCAAAAATGATTTTTGTATATCATCCCAAACATTGTAATCTCTTTGATATGGTGGGTCATAATTATACTTATTCAAACTATGCTGTTCATAAAAAATTGATATCGTAGTATTAGTACTTGTTCGTTTATACTTGTTAACTCCCATAATTATACCTCCATTAGTGAATTTGAATTTTGTAAATGAATATAATTTTCAAATATGCTGCATAAAACAATATCAAATGTTTCGGAAGGATAGGGATTTACATATTTAACATTTGTTTTAGGATGTAATGATGTAATGATTCTATCTATCTCCATCCTATCAACATGACAATATGAAATACCATAAAAAATCGCAACATCTTTTTCAGTTACATGGTTTAGCTTCTTTTCAATAATATTTCTCAATTCATATGGCCAACCTGATGATAACCTATTCGAATCACCCGAGGGTGGTATAATCGCATTAATTAAGGAGTCATCAATATTAAGATCGGAAGTAAGCAATTCTAACTCATCTAATTTGCACTCTATACTATTAAAAATACTTTTGATCTCGAATTGTTTGGCTTTAACCCTTTTTTTACTTGAAAAATTTATAGAACCATGTGGCTTTATTATATTAACATTAGATTCTTTTGTGTGAAACCCCTCAACCCTGTAATCTATATGTGCTATATATAGCAATCTTTCTAAAAAAATATCATAATTATAAGTTATAATATTAATACAATAACCTTCAAAAACACGTTTTTTTATGTAATCAATTAGCGGCATTCCTATCGCTGATAGTTGGCTATCTGACACCAGTGAATTGTAATGTATGAATAGATGCTTTAAGTATGTCGAAAGCTCATTATATGCTTGAACATAAATATTACTTAATTCTTCATCTGGATTTCTACTATCATTTGTTCTAACAAAATTATACACATTTAATGCAGTAATTATATTATCAATAATTAGCCCAGATTCATCTTTATCTATATGTGATCGTGCACCTAAAGTCCATAAATTTTGACAACGTTTATATGATAAAAATCCCTTTTCCTGAGTTCCAGGCCAAACAACCTGATCTCCTTTTGAGAAAAGATTTGACAAATCAATCTGGTTTGATAATTCCAATTTTCCAATTAATTCAATTGAAAAACCATTGCCCAATATGACAAAAATATTGTTGTTCACTAAAGTTCCTCCTAAAGTAAGATTTTAATGATAATAATATCTATTAACCTACTAAAGTCAAACTATACTCTCTGTATAATGACTTCTTAGATATAAATGTTCACTTCCTTTTCAGCCTTTCATAACCGCTTCTCTTCTGCGATTAGTAACCTTTTTCATTCTCCTTACCCCACCACGATAACTGGAACATATTGCGCATATATAAACAACAAAAGCACACCTACATATCCAGCACAAATCGCCGTAATCCTTTGATTTCCTAGCCTTTCCTCTCCAGCAGCACCACCGTTTCCACATGCACCGTCCCCGGAAACATATCGCACCCTCTCCACACCTTCACCTCATACCCATTCTCCCCCAAATATTTCAAATCCCTCCCCAAAGTAGCCGAATCACAGCTCACATACACAATCCTCCCCGGCCGCATCCGCACCATCGTTTCCAAACACTTCTCATCGCACCCCTTCCTGGGCGGGTCCACCACGATCACATCCGCATAAACCCCATCTTCTTCATACTTCCGCGGCAGCACCTCTTCCGCCTTCCCCACGAAAAATTCCGCGTTCGTTATCCCATTCCTTGTCGCATTCTCCTTCGCGTCCGCAATGGCCTCCGGCACGATCTCCACTCCATACACCTTTTTAGCCTTCTGCGCCAGAAACAATGAAATCGTCCCAATCCCACAATACAGATCCCAAACCGTCTCTTCCCCCGTCAGCCCCGCATACTCCAAAGCCTGTCCATACAGCTTCCGCGTTTGTACCGGATTCACCTGATAAAAAGACAGCGGGGAAATCCGGAACACCACGTCCCCGATCGAATCCTCAATCTTCTCTTCCCCTTTAAGAACCCGGACCTTCTTTCCCATAATCACATTCGTCCGTTCCGTATTCACATTCACGGACACACTGGTCATTCCCGGTATCTTCCACAGTTCATCCGCCAGTCTCTGTTCCTCCGGCAGCTTCTTCCCATTTATAATCAGGCAGACCATCAGCTGTCCGCTGGCAAACCCTTTCCGGATCAGCACATGCCTCAGCAGCCCTTTCCCGGACACTTCCTCATAAGCGGACACCCCGTATTTCTTCATAAACCTGAGGATAATCTCCAGAATCTCCTGATTTTCCTCCACTCCTAACGCACAGTCCGTATTAGGTATGATCGTATGGCTTCTTCCCGCATAAAATCCTGTCACCACATTCCCTTCTTTATCATATCCGAAAGGAAACTGGGCCTTATTCCTATAATGCCAGGGATCCTCCATCCCGATAATCGGTTCCATGCAGGCGTCGATTTTCTCCGGATCAAACCCGCCGATCCGCACCAGGTTATTCCTGATTTTATTCTGCTTGAATTCCAGCTGCTTTTCATATGAGAGAGACTGCAGCTGGCAGCCTCCGCATTGGCGGTGGAAGGCACAGGGAGGCTGAACGCGAAAAGGAGAAGGCACAATAACCTTCTCCAGCTTTGCATAGGCATAGTTTTTCTTCGCTTTCATGACCTTCACCTGTACGGTATCACCGATGACCGCATCTTTGACAAACAGAGTAAAGCCTGCGGCTTTTCCGCCGGCTTTTTCTTCTGTATCCGCGGCATCCGGGGCAGGGAGCGCAAGCTTGCCAATGCCCTCGCCTTCTGTGCCGGTATCGGTTATTTCTACTGTGAGAATGTCATTCTTTTTGATATCCATATATATTTACTCCATCCGTGTCATCCTGATATTGGATTCGAAGAGCCGGTTATAGCCCAGCCATCCGTCGTCCTTGGCGTTCTGAAGGGCTTCCATGAAGGTTTCCATCTTGGCATCCGTGTTGTCGGCCAGGTTGAGGGCGGCGGCTTCTATGATGGCGGGCTTTTTGGGGGAGCCGTATTCGTATTCTCCGTGATGGGCCAGGATGCAGTGTTTGAGCTCAGCTTCCAGTACAGGCGGGAATCCTGGGATGGTGCGGGCCTTCTGGCCGATCATCTCTGTGCCCATAACGATGTGTCCCAGGAGCTGTCCGTCATCGGTATAATCGTTTTCGGGGAAAAGAGAAATCTCTTTGGTTTTGCCGATATCGTGGCAGATGGCAGCCGTGATAAGAAGATCTCTTTTCAGTACGGGATAGGCGGCGCAGTAGTATTCACAGAGTTTGGTTACGCTCAGTGTATGTTCCAGCAGGCCTCCCACAAAGCCGTGGTGTACGGTTTTGGCGGCGGAGGACATGCGGAAGGCTTTGATGAAGGACTCGTCTTCCAGGAAAAAGCTTTCCAGGAGCTTTTTCAGGTACTGGTTTTCCACACTGCCGATAAAGCCCAGAAGCTGTTTATACATGTCATCTATATTTTTGGAGCTTACGGGAAGGTAGTCGGCAGGATCGTATTCTCCCTCTTCGCAGAGGCGTACTCTTTTCACGCTCACCTGCAGAGCGCCCTGAAAGCTGTTCACATCGCCGTATACCTCAATGTAGTCCAGGGTGTCAAATTCGGCAATTCCCGCGCTGTTGGGATCCCATATTTTGGCGTCTATGGTGCCGGTTTTATCCTGAAGGATCACATTATCATAAGCTTTTCCGTTTTTGGTAACGGCAGACTGTTTATGTTTACAGAGGTATATGTCAAATACTCTGTCGCCCTCTTTTAAATCTTTAATATATTTCATGTTTTCTCCAATCCGCCCGAAGGCTTTTTTCCTTAGTAAATGGACGGCCTTCAGCGGCCCCATATTTATTTCAGAGTATCCAGAATGACATCCACAGCCATTTCCTGATATTCATCTTGTACCTGGCGCATAATTGTGATGGTGATCTGGGAGTCGGGTACCAGGCTCATCATTTCCTTATTATATTCCTGGAAGGTGGTGATTTCCTCCGTTCCCATTTTTACAATGACGTCTCCGCTCTGGATGCCTGCCACCATGGCGGGGGAATCCATCACAATGCCGGTCACATAAGCTCCGGCGGGAACTCCCTGTGATTCCTGGATTTCTTCGGGGACGTCAGTGCCGTAAATGCCCAGGGTGGCCATGGCCTGGCCGTTGGACAGCTTCTCGATATTGCTTTTCAAATCGCTTATTCCCAGGGCGGACACCAGGTTTTTGGCATCGCTGCTGTTGTTGCGCTGGCTGATTATTCCCAGCACCTGTCCGTTCAGGTTGATGAGCACGCCGCTTCCGTTTGTGCTTCCGTATATGTCCGTGGTAAGAAGGCGGTAGTTGCCGTCGGTCAGGTTCAGCACGGTGTCCATGGAAGTGATCATGCCGTAGGCTACGGAGCTGACGTTGCCCATGGGGCGTCCCAGGGCAATAACGGGCGTGGCCAGGAGGCCGCTTCCGCTGTTGGAGCTGCCGAGCTTTGCGGCTTTGATTATTTCCTTGGTTTCTTCGGCGATATCGGTCAGGTTAACGCAGATAACGGCCAGGCCCGTGGTGGGATCGGACTGCTTCAGGGTCGCTGTAACCTGGGTACTGTCGCAGAAAGTGACATGCACTTTTTCGGCCTGTTCCACTGTTTCTTTTTCGGTAAGGATCATGAGTTCCTTGCCGTTATCAGCTACGATCAGACCTGCGGTCTGGCCCTTGTTTTCATAGGTGTTGTTGAACCAGTCCACGTCGGACACCACGCCTGTTACGGTCACCATGGATTTGGCGGCGTCCTGCACCAGCTTATACAGGTTGCTGTAAAGCTTCTGGTAATCGGAAACGCTCATATCAATTTTCTGGACGACGGTGGAGGTTACAGGGGTGCTTTCTTTTTCCTCTTCGCTTTCTGTCTCCAGAACCATATCCTCGGGAAGCATTTCTTCATTTGCCGCTTCCTCCTGAAGCTGTACGGGCGCAGGATCCTCCTCCGGGTACAGCCAGTTGCTGAAAACAGGCTCAAGCACCAGAAAGGTAAAGCATGCGATAAGGCCGAAAATCACCGCCATGGAAGCTGTGATAATGGTGCGTTTGAGCAGCTTTCTTTTATTGACAGGGCGTTCCTTGACCTTTTCTTTGATAAAATCAATATCTTTGTTTGCCGTACCGGAGACAGCCTCCGGCTGGCGAAGCTCCTCTCCCTGTTCCGGCTGAGAGGGCCCTCCGGCTTTTTTATCTTTACGATCCAGTTCGTTATCTGACATTCTTTTCCTATCCTCTTTTTCCTGTCTGAAACTTTTTCTACAGGTAAGTTTATGTTCCTTTTGCTCTGAAAAGAAGGAAAACTTAGCCGCTTACCTTTAACAGTATATCCGATTGAGGTTTGGTTGTAAAGGCTTGCGGGGGCCATGGAAGGGGCTGATATCCGGCTTTCGTTACTGTTCACTCCGTGACCAGTAACCTGCTTTCTTCTTCGGTTTCTGCCGGGAAACCAACACTTATTTGCGTCCGAAGTAGTCCGATGCCAGAATGCCGTGCATGCAGCTGTCGCAGATTCCCTGATTGTTCCAGTCCGCCTGGCGCAGAACACCTTCCAGCCTCATACCGCATTTTTCCATGACTTTTCCGGAGTTAGGGTTGTTGGAATCATGTCTGGATTCCACCCTGTTCACACCCACTTCTTCCATAAAAAAGGTGATCAGGGCCCGGAGCGCTTCGGAGGTCACTCCCTGGTGCCACCATCTGCGGCCGATGCAGTAGCCGATGTGTACCATTACTATCTCTTCGTTCTGATGTACCACCGCAATGCTTCCGATGGGCATATCACCGTTTTCTTTCAGCACTATGGCCCATTGGTAATATTTTTCATCTGAATATTGACAGATCCAGCTTTTAAGGACTTCCCGGGATACTTCCACGCTTGTGTGGGTCGGCCACATAAGGAATTTGGTGACCTCCGGATCCGATGCCCAGTTTTCATACATGGGCTGTGCATCCTCTATTCAGAAGGGACGCAGAACGAGACGTCCGGTTTCGATTGTTTTTGTGCCTGCATGCTTCATATCGTATCCTCTGCTTTCCGATGATTATGAAATTGCCAAGAACAGCCGGCGGAATCACTCTTCCGCTCGGCTGCTCATTCTTCCTTCTGCCTTCTTTTCTCCTCAATTGCCTTCCTTGCCTTACCGACACTCTCCGCATAGGCGGCGTCCGGTTTTTCATATAAATATTTAGGTGAAAGGAATGCTGCGTCATAGAGCATTTCCAATACGTCCTCCTGGACCTGCGTCGGTTGTGTGGGTGCTACCACTCTGGTCTGCCAGACGGACATACAGCCGGTATATTCCACCATCCAGAAAAGAGGCTCCATGTTCTTTTCCATCTGCCCGTTCAAAGTGGCAGAATCTTCCCCCGCTATCTCAATCAGCCTTCCGATGTGGGACGGAAGCGGTTCATCCACTTCCCCGTCGGGATGGATGAGGCATTCACAGTAGTCCTCATCTTCCCGGTGGGCATTAATAAATTCCATTATTTTCATAGGTGCTGCCTCTCTCTGCTGCGGCTTCCTGCAAAGCTTATATCGTATTCCCTATGGTAGCAAAAAGGCGGAGGTTTTTCAACACAATTTTGCATGAAATACCCTTTTTATAACGGATCCTTTTTATTGTCGTAAAATCCGCAAAAAACGGACAGCCTAATTCCAGCCGTCCGCCTTTTCACTGTCTTGATTTATCTGCTGCCTTACTGATTCCCCGCGCAGCCATGCTTCTCCTCACCGCAGGAATGGTTCCCGCAGTTATGGCCTTCTTCATGGTGATGGCTGCACATGGTATCCGGATTGAAGTAAAGCTTCCCTGCCAGCAGTGCCGTCACATTTTGGTCGGCATCCCCGGTAACACCCGGATAAAATTCGATTCCGCTCTCACTCAGAGCCGCTCTTGCGCCACCGCCGATGCCTCCGCAGATCAGAGTATCCACTCCCCTGTCCTTCAGGAATCCGGCCAGAGCGCCATGGCCGCTGCCCGCCGCGCTGACCACCTGGGAGTCTGTAATCATTCCGTCATTTACATCGTAGATTTTAAAATTTTCACAATGGCCGAAATGCTGAAACACTTGTCCATTTTCATAGGTTACTGCTATTTTCATGATGATATGCCTCCGTTGTTGTATTGCTTACTATAGTCTACTCTGGTTTCTGGCATATGTCAATAACTCCGTCAGAGCAGAAAAATGTAAAATTATCAGAAATTTTTGTTAATTATCAGTTTTTATTTGTATTTTTTACAAATTGATTCACAATAGCAGAAACCTTTATCCAATCCACAGTTATATCCCAACACGTTTTTTCCATTCCTGGTATTGATAATTCAGCTCCCCGGAAAAATCATCGTTAACTGTTTCTGCCGCCAGTATACTCTTTTTATACAGGTTCCCGAACATATTTCCCGCCCGCTCTATTATAAATGGCCTGGCCCATTTCCAAAGCTCCTCCGCCTTTTCTTTATATTCGCAGATAAGCTCCATGCAATCCTCAAGTATGTATTCGAAAAGCCGGATGTGATAAATTTCCGTAAGATCCCCCTCCCGTATTAATTGCTGAAAGCAGTCGTATGCCTGTTCCTTTTTGTCAAACTGGATATAGTAATGGAGCAGGCTTCTCGAGGTGCTTATAATGTCCGAATTTTTCCCCTTTGCGCGGGCTATTTCAGCCAGGGCTTTCAGGGGTTCCTCATTTTCCTCTTCCCGTTTGATATCTTTATTGAAATAAATCAGTCGTTCATAATTACGCTTATCCCAGCATGCAACGTCTTCCTTCCACAGCTTCACCAATTTCCTGGCCGATTCCATACAGCCCATGTCGATCGCTATGGAAATGCCGTCATAAATGTCACAGTCTTCCAGCTCTGAAGAAATTTCCACATTTGGGGTGTAACCGCAGGCGCAGTCGAAATTAGCCGTTTTAGCCCTCTCAAACAGGCTGTCATAAGTCCCTTCCCGATTATATTTCATGAGCAGAAAGGTTAATATCTCCAGCGCGGAACCGATTCCCTGGAAACTGTTTGTCTCCCTGTCCTTCAGTTCTTCCTCGAAAAGCCTTTTCACGATATCCTCATTATTGATGTGTTTATACAGGAGAAAATAGCTCAGTCTTAATCGATTGGTATAATTTTTATCATAAGTGCCGTGTTCCTTATCCTTCGCCTCAAGATAACAGACCTGGGAAAAATCCCCTTTATACGCATTTTTGTATAGCTGGGCCTGATTTTCAAGAAGCTCTTCTAATATATCCAGATACATCAATACCCCTCCCGCCAGTATTTTGTTATCTTTTTATTATAACAGAAAAAAGCATCTGTTTTGCCATTCCGACCTTAAACGGCATTATTTTGGGTGTAAATGGCTGTTGCATGTCCTATTCTGACTTTTCTATGTCGGAATACAATAATATATTTATTCCGGAGCTCTCAGCCATATACCAACTTGTTCTTGACTGTTCCCTGTGCTCTTCCCTATTTTTTCTTTCATTTGAAAAAAAGAGCAATATTTATTCTTCCATAAATATCACTCTTTTCATAGACACATGATTTATTTTACTGCTGCAGCAAACAGCTTTGCTACGCCAGACTTCCCGGACATATTAAAAATATATGGATAATACATCCCATCCTCCTCTATCGTAATTTCTACATTATAATAAGTATCCCCATCATTACTGATGCCTTCGCAGACAATCGGATCATCATACTTCATATCATGAATCAGTCCAACTCCCATCGGCTGCCCTGCAAATTCACCGTCCATATAAAAGCTTACCTGCAGAACACTCTCTTTTTTCAGCTCCCATCCCTTCTCCCCATCCTTCATGAAAACAATAATACTTTTATCATAGGAATCAACACTTGAGATTTCATATATGTCATCCGCAGCTTTATAGGAACAGTCATATATTGTTTCTGCCCCCAGATCCTTCTGAAGCTTCTGCAGGCTTTTTTCGTCCAGCACCTTACTGGTAAATTCATCCGGTATGATCTGGGGCGATAGCATCCCCTCCGTTATGATACGATTCCCTTCCTCCGTCGCTGCCGGTACGGAAGCGGCAGTCTGAGCCGGCTCCGTATCCTTTCCTGTACAGCCTGTACAGAACATGCTGCCGATTATTGCTGTAATTGTTATACATAAAATAATACCTTGTCTTTTCAATCTGTATCCTCTCCTTTTATCCCATGAATCATTTTGTATCTATCAATAGTTATCTTGTTTGTTCCTATCTTTAATTATAAACAAATGAAAAATGATTGTGGCGGCATAGTCCTCAATGGTTAAAAAACGGGCCTCAATGGCATTCTATAAATAAAAAAGGTAAATATCATTATTGTCTGATACTTACCTTCCCCTTTTTCTATTCAAATAAATAAAGCAATACTAACCGTAAAGCATTCTTCCGTAAAATGATATTCAAAGGTCCCCTTATATTTCTCAACGGTAAGCCTCACACTCTGCATTCCGATTCCATGCAGCAGAGCATCCTTTTTACTGCTTAATAATTTATTATCTTCAGCTGCAATGTCGCCCCCATAAGTATTGGAAATATTCAAAATAATAGTGCCGTTTCTCTGAACCAGGTATAACTCTATTTTCCTTTTGTTTTCTGCGATCTTCTGGCATCCCTCTATCGCATTATCCAGAAGGTTCGCCAGCATACAGCACCAGTCGATATCCTCTATATTATTTTCATACACCTCCAGTTCCCTTATATTTACCGAAATAGCGCACCTTTCCGCTTTCTTCATTTTATCATTCATAATAATGTTGACTATATGATTTCCGGTATATTTCTTCTGCTGTAATTCTTTAATAGGATCCTGTATTTTAGAGATATAATTTTTAGCAGCCTCCAGATTGTTCTCCTCCAGCATAGAAGACAGAATCAGTATGTGATTCTGCATATCGTGAAAAATCCTGTCCCGGTTCTGATACAGGTACAGCATCTCCCGATAACTCTTTTTCACCATATTATTATGGGTTTGAAATAATTTCACTTCATTTTTCTTTTCTATATATAATACGAATACAATCATCGTCACTAATATAAACAGGATTAATAAAGGGAAAAAGACAAAATAAATATCGATTCGTTTATTCCTGTAAACAGTTATATTTAAAATCTCATCACAATAGAATAAGCCTATATATTCCAAAACCACCAGAATAAATACAATCAACTTATACTTGGTAAGCAATAACCGGAACCTGCCCCTGTTGCAAATGATAAGTAAAATAATAATCAATGTGATTAATCTGCTTAATACCATGATTATAATTCGATCACGATTTACATGAATCTGTGCCGTAATAATAAACTCTGTTCTGCCGCTTAATAACTGGCCCAGGTAACCCAGTATGATATCCAGAAAATAGATTGTTTCATAGTATAATGCCGTTATGATAAATCCGTCTGATGTTTTCAGACGAAAGAACAATTTCAGCAGGATTACGGTCACTCCTATACAAAACAGCATAAAATACCGGGAATACATGGCAACCTCACCGCGCTGGAATATTGCCGAAGCACAAAAACCGGCGATTAAGCTTCCCAGAAGCAGGCTGCTCCAAAGCCTTGTGTTTCTTCTTTCGTACATCAGAAAAAATAAATAAAAAAGTCCGGATATCTCCGTAATCGTAAGCAAAGCCTGGATAATTTGAAATCCTGTCATATCCTGTCCTTCCAAAAATGAAGTATGGTCTTTTTCACTTTCTTTACAAAAGTTCTTCCAATATGCAGTGTGGAACCGTCTCTGAGTTCCAGATCCTTGTCCACAAGCCTTATAATATGTTCTATATTTACCACATATCCCCGTTCTATGTATATAAAGCAGTCCGAATCCACTTCATCGAATACCTCCCGCAGAGGCTTCCTGAATGAAATCTGCCTGTCCATCAAAACAAAAACCGTATTCTTTTTGTCTTTATACATATATACGATATCTTCATATTCCACACGTTCAAATCTGGAGCCGCTCTCTATTACATAAGCCTTTCTCGTCTTCTTACGCATTTCGGTCAGAAATCTTTCCAAAGTTCCTTCTATTTTTTCACTGAGCAGATTTTTGGGGATATAACCGAAGGCCTGTACCTCATACCCCTCTACGGCATATTCCAAATGAGAGGTGAGAAAAACCAGCATGGAAGAAGGCGCTTCCTTCCGCATAAATTTTGCCAGTTCAAAGCCGTTCATCTCAGGCATTTCAATGTCCAGAAAGTAAAGATCAGACTGCCGCCCCTCCTTCAAATCATAACGCAGGGTCTCAGGACAATTATATAACCTCAGTTCGTGAAGTATATTATTTTTATGGAAAAAATTCCTTATATATTTACTGAATAAAGCGTGGAATTCGATATCGTCATCCACCAATGCTATTCTGACCAATTCATCGCCTCCTTTTTTTTTGTATTTTAACAGTAAATTGCATCATATTTGTTAATTTTGTCCCTAAAAGGCATCTTTTTGGGCGCAAAAGGATGTTTACAGGTATACTCCCGGATAGAATTCCCACCTTTATATGCTAGAATAAAGTCAATTAACTCAATGTCGTTGCCCCTCTCCTCAGAAGAAAGGAACTCTATGAAAGGTCTAAGCATATTTTCCTGGTTCAGCTACCCCTTACCGCTGCAGGAACGTCTGGAATTAATAAAGAATGCAGGTTTTGATGCCACCGCTCTGTGGTGGGGTGATGAATTTGAAGATAAAAACCGCCAGCCTGAAATGACCCGCAGGCTCGGTTTGGAAATTGACTATGTACATGCACCTGCCGATAATCCGAATGCTCTGTGGCTCGATAATATTGACGGTGATTCCTATCTGAATCAGCTGCTTTCCTGTATTGAAGACTGCCGCCGCCATGATATCCCTACTGCAGTCATTCATGTTACCCGCTTGTCGTCCAGACCTCCCGTTACCCAGCTTGGTATCGACCGTATCAAAAGGCTTGTGGATCTTGCCGAACAAAAACAGGTTAACCTGGCGCTTGAAAACCTTGACAACATCAGCCATCTTGATTATATCTATAAAGAACTACAGTCCGACCGCCTGGGTTTTTGCTATGACAGCGGGCACGAAAACTATAATCATCCCCAGGCCGACTGCCTGTCCCGTTACGGGGACAAATTATTTGCCGTACATCTTGATGATAACTGGGGAGATGACGATACCCATCTGCTTCCCTATGACGGCAGTATTGATTGGGATACTTTAAAAGAAAAGCTGAAAAAATGCAGAGACATCCCTTATTTAACATTAGAAGTGGATTTTAACCGTGATCATCACAAAAGCCTGCTCTACAAAGATTTATCCCCGGCCGCTTTTTTATCCTCTGCTTATCAGCGCCTACTACAGCTGTTATAAGAAGACAAAACAAAGCACAGGAAATCGGGATGCTCCCATCCAACTATTGTATGCTTCATATACAGACAGGAGGTGCCCGGCATGGAATGGACAGAATGCATCAGTAAAGCGATTAGCTATATCGAGGACAATATCACGGAAGAGCTCACCATCGAAGACATTGCGGACCAGGCTATGATTTCACCATTCTATTTTCAAAAAGGGTTCGCCATGCTTTGCGGATTTACCGTCGGGGAATATATCAAAAAACGCAGACTTACACTTGCCGGCAGCGAGCTTGTATCCACCGACTGGAAAATTATTGATATTGCGCTCCGGTACGGCTATGATTCTCCGGACAGCTTTACCAAGGCATTCACCCGTTTCCATGGGGCCACTCCCACTTCTGTAAGAAAGGGCGAAACGATCATAAAAGCTTTCGCTCCCCTGAAAATCAAGCTTACATTAGAAGGAGGCTATACCATGGATTACAAAATTGTGAAAAAAGAAGCTTTTACCGTTATCGGTGTATCAAAGGTATTCAAGTACGAAGATGCCGTCAGCGCGGTTCCCGGATTATGGACAGAATTTTATCAGACAGGAAAGAACCAGCTTATCAGCAGCCAGTACGGTATTTCCATTGATGAAAAAATGGGAAGTAATGAGTTCGAATTTATGATTGCGGATAATTATGACCCCGTCCGGGAAATTCCCGATGGACTTACCACAAGAGTTATCCCGGGGCATACATGGGCCGTTTTCCCCTGCACCGGCGACTCTTCCCAAACCATACCGGATGTACATGGGAAAATATTCAGAGAATGGCTGCCGGGCTGTCAGGACTATGAGATAGCGGCAGGATATCATATCGAAATGTACAATGACCCTTCCGATTATACGAACGGGACTCAGGATGAAAAATATTATTGTGAAATCTGGGTTCCTGTCAGACAGAAATAAAAAGAATTTCTTTCCAGGATCTAACAGGGGCAAGCAGAACACTGCCTGCCCCTGATTTATGAGCATCCCCGATATCATCTGCTTATCTCCAGCTCCAGACACTTCCAGTCTTCCTGAAGGATATGGTAGTTCTCTCTTTCCCCCGTATCCTTGAATCCAACGGATCTATAACAGCAATACGCTGGCCGATTATTTTCGAATACGCCAAGCGTTACTTTTTGTGCCATCAACAGCTCAAACGCATACTGCAGCGACAGGGTCAGTAGCTCTTTCCCATAGCCCATCCCTCTTTTTGCATTATCTACGATAACAAATCCAAAGCGCAGCTCTTTTTTATCAGAATCCGTAAAACGCATAAACAGGTGCCCGGAAGGCTTATCATCATCAAAAGCCGTCATCGGGATAAAATCATATAATAAAGCGTAGTTATCATATAGCTTATTCACATCTTCCGCAGTAATCGGATAGCTGTCAAATCTGTCGGCACTCCATTTTCTGAAAGTCACTTCATCTTTAATCCATGTAACAATATATTCGGCATCACTTTTTCTATAAGGCCTTAAACGCAGCATAGATACCTCCACAAATTTCCGGATAAATGAAGTATAACATTAATGAGAAAAGAAGAACAGCCTTCTTATTTTCACAGGGAAATCATGTTACAATACAGGTATAGATCCCCTGCCGCCGGAAACAACAGCCGCCGTTTGCTTATTGCATTTAAGGAATATACCGCCTATGAAAATTGACAGATTATACGCAATAACCGTATACTTGCTGAATCACGGAAAGACCTCTGCTTCCGGGCTTGCCGGAAAATTCGAGGTATCCGTCCGCACCATCCAGCGGGACATCGACGCCCTCTGCCGGGCCGGTATTCCAATTGTGGCGGAAACCGGAGTTTCCGGCGGATATTATCTTTCCGAAACCTATCATATGGACAGGCACACAGCGACCCAGGAAGACTATTCTTTTATCCTCACTGCCCTGAAGGGTTTTTCCTCTGCCATGGGCAATCCCCAGATTGACGCGACTTTGGAAAAGGTTTCTTCCTTTACAAGAAATCAGGATGACAGCATCATTCTTGATTTTTCCGTTCTGCGCGAGGGAGATGAAATACTTCTGAAAACGCTGCGGACTGCTATACGGGATAAACATCCTGTCAGCTTCACCTATACTAATTCGGAGAATATAACCCGCTTACATACCGTGGAACCGATAGCCGTCATCTACCGCTGGTATGCCTGGTATCTTCTCGCTTATTCGACCGTGAAAAAGGATTACAGAACCTATAAGCTTATCCGTATGAGCGATGCGGTAATATCAGACATGCCTTTTACTGCACAGCATGCTTCCCCGGAGGAAATTCTGCGTAAAAGCGACAGAAAATCACCTCAGCCCTCTACGGAGGTAATTGTCCGCTGTAAATCCGAGGCAAAATCAAAGGCAATTGAATATCTGAACGGAAAAATCCTTCGTACGTATGAAAACGGTGACTGCGAAATGCTTCTGGAAGTCATGGAAAAAGAACATTTTTGGTTCGGCACTCTTCTGTCGCTGGGCAGCGGGGTAGAAATTCTGGCACCGGAACATATCCGGGTGCGCGTGCTGGATGCTGCGAAAGAAATTGTTTCTTTATATGAAGGAAAATAAAGCCGGAATGTAAAAGGCCATCCGGGCGCTTTGCCGTATGGCCTTTAATATGGAGCCTCTGCTCATCTTATGCTATTAATCTGCTGAATGGTACTTTTAGGAACGTTCCTTGTCATACTCCCACATAAACACCTTTTCCCCTGCACAGACCTCTGTTTCCTCTCCGCCGGGAAGCACCACGGTTCCACGGATTCTCTCAGGCAGCTTCACAAGATATTCCACTTTTCGGTCCTTTTTAACCCATTCCAGCCGTATCACTCCCCAATGCGTCCGGAAGTTCATTCCTGCATTTTCCATGTCCTCCGGTATAAAAGGCCGGAGCTTCACTTCCGCCGTCCCGTCTTTCATTGGCCGTATCTGCCGCAGTCCGCAAAGGGACTTGAAAAACCATGCTCCCAGGGAACACAGGGCCGGATGGTTATGGGAATTCATTTCGTTTCCCACCAGATACTGCCATCTCTCCCAAATGGTCGTAGCCCCATGAGAAAGCATGAAGCGCAGCGACGGATAATCTTCTCTGTCAAGGAGCCGATAAGCCACCTCATCATGTCCTCTGTGCGCCAGGCAGTCCACCAGAATCCCCGACGTCAGAATTCCTGTAGGAAACTGTATGCTTCCCCTGGATTTGGTCAGCTGCCACAAAAGCACATCCTCCACCTTTTCCTGTAGCTTCTCCGGGACAATCCCATACTCCAGCGCCATGGCCTCCGGAGCTGCTGCCATGGTATCACAGGTTCCGTAATATCCGGTTCCCAGAGGGCTGTCCAGGCACCAGCCATAAAATTTCTCATTCATTTTATCAACAAGCTCCTCCCTGCGTTTCTGAAACAGAGAAAGACCTTCCTCATCACCCGCCACTTCTGCAAATAAAATCATGGCGTTATAAAAATCCACAAAATAAGAGTTGGCGATCATAAGGTTATCAGCAAATTCAATGGCGAGCCAGTCATTATAAAAATCATATGGAATCAATCCGTCCACCAGCGTGGAATGCATATAGGACTCATATTTTTTCAGTGCTCCGTAATTATCCGTAACCGTACGTCTGTCTCCGGTATACAAATACAGACTGCGCAGTGTCATATGGTAACCGATTTTCCAGATAAAAGTATCTCTCGGCCATCCCGGTGCACCCGCAAGGGGCAGGGAACCATCGGACAGCTGTGTATCCCGGATATCCTGAAACCACTTCCGGTAAAAATGCTGCAAATCAAAATTCAGGACGCCGAATTCCGAGGAAACACCTGCATCCGCAAGCCATCCCTGCCGTTCATCCCTCTGACAGCAGTCGGTGGGGATGGAATGCATATTGCTGCGCATAGTCCAGACCATGGCCCGGTAAATCCTGTTAAAATCCTCATTGGAGCAAGAGAAGTCTGCAATGCGTGTGTTATCAGTATGTACTGCCCGGCCGGTCACATCCTCTGCCGTAAGCTCTGACAGACCGGAGATCTGTGCAAACCGGAAGCCGTGATAGGTAAAGCGCGGTTCATAGCATTCCCTTCCGTTTCCTTTACAGATATACACATCCGTCGCTTTGGCATTCCGCAGATTCTCCGTGTTCACGGTACCATCCTCATACAGCGTTTCCCCATACCGGATACGGATTTCCCTGCCCGATTCTTCCTCTGTCCACAGCCGGATCCAGCCCGCAAAGTTCTGTCCGAAATCCAGGATATAATCCCCGTCTTTTTCACACACAGTTTTTACGGGAATATCCTCTGTCACACGGATAGGGGGAATATAGGAGTAACGCAGAGTTTCCGTTCCCGGACTGCATACCGAAGCCCGGCCCCAGCCGGAAGCATCGAATTCTGCCGTACACCATCCCGGCTGTTCCAGCCTGGCATCATAATGCTCTCCGTCAAACACACTGGAAAAGGTAATCGGAGAACAGGAAACCTGCCAGGATGCATCACTACCCACAACCGTCCTGCTGCCGTCTCCCATTTCCAGATCCAGCTGACATATTCCCATACACTGACCGCGATAGAAAGCCTGGCTGTATACATCTTTTGCATGAAGCTTTTCGTCCAGCTCCCAATGCCCTCCCAACATGAGGCCTATCACATTCCGTCCCTTTTTCAGCATGGCGGCAACATCCTTCACGGTATATTCCACTGTTTTTTCATAAACCGTATAGGAAGGGAACAGAACATCCCGTCCCACCCGCCTGCCGTTCACATAAGCTTCACAGTAGCCCAGACCGGTAAACGACAGGAAAGCAGAAGCAATATCCCCATCGATTTCCACTTCTTTCCTCAGTAAGGTCCCCCCGGTAATAAAGGATGCATCCCATCGTCCCCCTTCAAAGATTCCTGTAGAGAAAGCCGCCTCTTCACTGCTTTCCTCTTCTCCATTACCTTTTTTCACGGTGACCTGCCAGCTATAGCCGCATTTTTCTTCCAGACCGGCTGAAAGCTGATACCGGGAATCCGCCGTATCCAGCCATCCGCTGTCCCAGGAGGGAATCCCCTTCTTCCACAGCCGGAGCCTGCAGGCGGTCTGGCCGATTCCCTCCTCCGGGCCGTACCAGCTTAACTCCGGTTTGGGTGTATCGATTCCAGCCGGGTTTTCAAGCCCTTCACATAACAATTTCCATTTCATGATGATTCCTCCATTTTTCTGTATTCATTGGGTGTGACGCCATAATACTTCTTAAATACATTGCTGAAATAGCTGGTTTCTTCAAAACCGGTTTTATGGGCTATTTCATATAATTTGCAGGAAGTGGCAGTCAGAAGAAGCGCCGCATTCTCCATCCTTACCTTCAGAATATAATCACTGTAGTTAATTTCAAACTTTTTCTTAAAAATACGGCTGATCTGGTATTTTCCGATAAAAAAGTGCTTTGACATGGTTTCCAGAGAAAGATCCTGATTATAATGCAGGTCAATATATTGCTTTATCCGGCAGACCACATCAGAATCCGTACTGGCCTCCTCCGGTTCAAAATCACATTGCATATTGATGATCATACGCAATAAGGCATTTTTCAGGCTGGCAGCGTCATAATAGTTGAATTCCGAGGTAAAGGAGCTCCCCTTCAGCTGCTGAAAGGTGGTAATAAAGTCCTTGTTCAGATGAAGCAGAAAACTGTAGCAGAACTCCTGTACATACTGAGGCGGTGTCTTCGTTCTCCTGAACAAAGTGAAGAGACGTTCCACAAGAAGCTTTACGTTCTGCACATCCCCGTTCAGATAGGCATCCTGGATCCGTCCGGCAAGTTCCATCTCCAGCTGGGAAGAGGTTTGAGAAAAAACATCCGGCTCATACCGATAGGTTCCCGGTTCATAAAAGCCCTGTTTTAATGCCTCTATCGACTGCCGCATGGCTTCCGGAGCCTGTTCCGGCCTTTCCTGATAAAGACTGAAGCCAATGAAAAGCGCGTCCTCCCTGCAGAAATGTTCCCGCAGCGCATCCCAGACACCGCTGTCTTCCGTCCGGATAAGGCTCATATTCAGATCCTCTGATGAACAGGCGCATATCATTTGGGCGGGAATTTCATCAGGAAGCTTTATTCCTTCCCCGGAACGGGAGCAGAGGAAACCATAGCCTTTTATATCCAGCTTTTCAAAAGATAAAGCAAAATCCCGGGATGCTACTTTTTGCCCGTTCAGATAATCCCCGACCCTTTCCTGTATGGCAGAGACAGCATCCTCCCGGGCCTGGCAGATAAGCATCCTTAGTTTATCCGACAATTCCTCCCAGTCAATGGGCTTGAGCAGATAATCCTTCACGTGAAAAAGAAGGGCCTTTCTTGCATATTCAAACTCATTATATGCGCTGAGGATTATTGTCCTCACCTGAATTCCTGCGGCATTGATCTGCCTCAGGGTTTCCAGGCCGTCCATAACCGGCATCTTCACATCCAGCAGCATAATGTCCGGCTTCTCCCGTTCCAGCAGCACTAATGCTTCTTTGCCGTTATACGCATGAAAAACACCCGATATTCCCACTGTATGGCTTTCCAGCATTTTATCCAGAAACATATGCACGGAATTCTGGTCATCAACTATGAGCAGTTTCATCGATACTCCCCTCCCTGATCAAAGGTATTGTCATGGAAATCCGGCATCCGTTACCGTCTTCACTGCTGATCTCCACCCCATAATCCCCTCCGTAGCAGCTTCGGATCCTCTGATGGATATTCCGTATTCCAATGTCCGCATCATCTATATCCGCCTTGGACAGATTCGCTGTCACCTGGGCCATTTCCTCCGTGGTCATCCCTGCCCCGTTATCAGAAACCGTAAAGCGGATACGGTCTCCCTCCAGAACGGCGCTTATGACGATCATTCCGTCGGAGGGATTATTGGAAAAACCATGTTCGATACAATTCTCCACCACCGGCTGAAGAAGGAGCTTTGGCATATAATAATCCTCTGCCTTTTCATCCACTTCATACCGGACCGAAAGCGCTCCGTCAAATTTACGGATAAAGAGAGACAGATATTCCCTGATATATTTCAGTTCCTCCGTAACCCGTACTTCCTTTTCATAATTATAAAGGGTATAGCGGAGCAGCCTGCTCAGGGAAACCACAATTCCGTTGGATACCTCAATATTTCCATAGACGATCTCAGTCTGCAGCAGCTGCAGGGTATTCATCAGAAAATGGGGATTGATCTGGGAGCGGAGAGAATACAGACGGAATTTATTCAGCATGATCTGGGATTTATAATCATTCTTTATCAGCTGTTCAAGCCTTATCAGCAGATCATCGAATTTTTCCGCTATCTGATTCAGTTCGGAATATTGATAATCCGTATTTGCCAGCTTCAAATCATCAAAATCCACGTTTCGCACATCATCCGTCAGTTTTTTCACCGGACGGTGGATGGAACGGGATATGCTGACAGAGATCATCACGTTCACAACAAGGCATACAATCAGCGCAATGATAAACAGCCGGGAAACCGGCCAGGTATGGGAACGGATTTCCCTCAGCGGAACATAGGAGAGCAGCTTCCAGCCTACAGAGGTTGTCTGGAAATTTATGAGGTACATTTCCTCCCCGATGTAATCTTTAAAGGAACCCATCTCGCTTTCCTCCAGGATTCTGCGGGTATCCTCCGTCAGGGGAAGGAATGAGCCGATATCCGAGTTATCGCTCTGGCTTACAATCTGGTTTTCCTTATCCAGCAGGGCAATTTTCCCGCTCTTTTCATAATTGCTGGACATTAGAGTTTTTCCCAGCTCCTTTATATTAATATTGCAGATAACCGCGCCCACCACGTTTCGTTTGGAATTGGTGATAGCCAGGGACATGGAAAAAGTGTCCGCCCCCGCCGCATAGGGAGCGACTCTGGGATTATAATAATCCTGGGCATGAAGGCCTATGGTATGCATATAAATATTTCCGCTCACGTCTATGGCCTGTTGGTACCATTCCTGCTCCATATAGGGATAGTCACTGATCAGATCGGAACGATCCGCTATGTTGCAGACATAGCCGTTTGTTCCGATAATGAAAACATCCTGGACAATGCTGTTAAACATATCCGTGCGCTTCAGAAGGGAGCTTAAGGTACGATCCAGCTTCAGCCTGTCCGCAATCGTCATATCCGGATTGCTCAGCGCCGTCGCAATTTCTTTATTATAGGAAACAAAAGATACGATACGGGTGGTAATATCATTTATATTGGTATTCATAGATAAAGCCGCCTGCTCCAGAATCTTTTCCGTATAATGAATGACCTCCCGTTCCACAATCTGAGTGGAATACAGGGTGATGAATCCGCCGAACACCACCATGAGTACAGCATTAAAGACGAGATATAAAACAAGAATCCGGGCGGACAGGGACTTTTTTAACTTTGCAAATGTATTCATTGGTTAGCCTTCCCCTCTGGCACTTCCTGGCTTACAGGCATGGAAAATCAAGTTTTCCATACCCGGGCTGTATCGGATATATCAAAGTGTAACAAAACAAATCTGTCCCATCAATGAATTTTAGTAATAGTGCAACAGATTACAATAATTTGGCAACAGATTATATTTCAGGAGCGTTTTGCTCCTGCTATGATTGAAATACAAACAGCGGGGCCAAAATATTTACGCAGGTTATGAGAAGGAGCAAAACAAGGAAGAAAATTCCTCTGCTCACCAGAGGGCTCACATTTTGCTCCGCAAAACAAGGAGGAAGAGGTATGAAGAAAAAATTAGTATCGCTGGTTTTGACTGCTGCCATACTGGGCAGCGTACTGGCAGGATGTGGGGGAAGTTCATCCACAAATAATACCACGGCAGCAGGAGATGCCGGTACGGCACAGACGGAACCGTCTGCGGCTGTTGAATCGGCAGATGCATCAGAAGCAGCCGGCGCAGATCAGGGGACAGAGGACCTTTCCGGAACCCTTTCCATTTTGTCCTGGTACGATGAGACAAAGGCGGCCCCCGTCATTGAAGCGTTTAATGCCAAGTATCCTAATGTGACCATTGATTTCCAATATTCACCGCCGGTTGCTGATTATGTGGAGAAGCTTTCCACACTGCTTTATTCCGGCGCAGGCCCGGATATTTTTTACATGGCTCTGGAAAACAGAGAAGATTTGATTAAGGGAAATTATGTGGAAGATCTTTCCAATGAACCTTACATGACGGACGGCACCATTCCCGATTCCGTAAAAACCACCTATGGTGCGGACGGAAAAGCCTATTCCCTTGCTGTTGACTGCTGGGTAGGCGGTATTTTCTATAATAAAGATCTGTTCGACCAGGCCGGTATCACGGAAGAACCCAAAACCTGGGAAGAGCTTCTGGAAGTATGCCAGACCCTGAAGGATGCCGGCATCCAGCCCATCATGGACAACTGCCAGGATGCGGCTGTCAACTTCACGGCTCCTCTGTATGGCTCCGAAGTGAAATCCAAGAACCCGAATATTGTACAGGATATTTTTGATGGAAAGGCAACCTTCAAGGATACCTGGACCACTCCTATCGCCATGTGGAAGGAAGGCCTCATCGATAACGGTTATCTGACGGCAGACATGGTAGGAGCTACCAGCGATGAAATCGTTACCGCATTCGCTACCGGCCAGGTGGCTATGATTCTCAGCGGCTCCTGGAACCTGAATACCATTGATACCATCAATCCGGATATGAATTATAAATGTATGGGTGTTCCCGGCACGGAAGAAACCTATTACTGCGGCGCTGTTAACGTAGGGCTTTGTATCAATTCCGCCAGCCAGAATAAAGAACTGGCAAAGGCATTCCTGGAATTTGCCGCTTCTCCCGAAGGACTGGAAGCACAGTACAAAGGCTACGGCGGATTTACTATCGCCAATGGCTACAGCCCTGAATTCCCGGAAGAAATCGCAGAAGCCGTTACCCAGGTAAAGGACGGCAAATATTATATCCCTATGGCCGACTGGCTTTCCTATACGGAATCCCTGAGACTTACCTATATCCAGTCTCTTCAGGACTGCATGGTGGGCACCATCACACCTGAAGAAGCCGCATCCAAACTGGACGCCAAGCTGGCCGAGGTTTCCGCAGAATAAAGTGCTATAAATTGTTCATCGCCGGGCCAAAAGCCCGGCGATAAAACAAGGCGCTCCCTTTTGCGGAAATGTGAGCATGTTTTAACCATGCTCAGGAAGAACAGGAGAACCGAGACGGATATGAAAAAGAAAAAACTGGTCAGACAATTCCAATATGAAATATTTTTTTTACCTGCACTGATAGCCTTCACCACGTTTACCATCATTCCGCTGCTGAAAACAATCATGTACAGCGTGACGGATTTCAATGGTGTCAATCACGAATACCGCTTCGTGGGACTCAAAAATTTTATCGGTGTCTTTCAGGATGAAGTAATGCGGCAGGCTCTGTTCAACACCCTGTTTTATACCTTCTGCACCATGATCCTCATTAACGTGCTTTCCATACCGCTTGCCGTTTTTCTGGACAAAAAAACCAAGCTGAAATCTGCAGAAAGAGCCATTTTTTTCTTTCCTTCCATCGTCAGCGCTCTTCTGCTGGGTTATATCTGGGGCTATATCCTGTCTCCTCTGCCTACCGGGGCGGCCAATTCCCTTCTGGGAAGCCTGGGCCTGTCGCCCATTGGCTGGACCTCCACAAGCTGGGGGGCGCGGCTGTGTATTATTGCCGTAGCTGTCTGGACCAGCACCGGCTGGCATGCCACCGTCTATCTTGCCTATCTGCAGGCTATATCCCAGGAATATTACGAAGCGGCAAGTATCGACGGAGCGAGCAAATGGAAACAGTTTACCAAAATCACCATTCCCATGCTGGCGCCGGGCTTTACCGTGAATACCCTGCTGCTTCTCACCAACGGGCTAAAGGTCTATGATCTGCCCTATGCCCTTACAAAAGGCGGGCCGGGCTTTTCCAATTACACGGTAACCCAGGTTATCATACAGCGCGGAATATCGGAAAAACAATACGGCGCATCCACAGCGCTTGCAACCATTTTTATCATTCTCGTTATGATTATTTCCTGCATACAGTTTATGGCCATGCGCAAAAGGGAGGAGGATCTTTCATGAAAAAGAAAAAAGAGGGAAAAAAACTGTTTCTTTCGGATCTTGTATTGATCCCGATATGCCTGATTTTCCTGTATCCCTTTTACTACCTGGTTATTAACACCTTTAAGCCCATGACGGAAATGAGTTTTAATCCCGTAGCCTTTCCCAAAACTTTGTTTCTCGATAACTATAAAGATATTTTTTCCCAGGCTCAGATTTACCGGGCTTTTGGCAACACCTTAATCATTACGGTCTGCTCCGTACTCCTTATTGTAGTGATCGGAGAAATGGCGGCTTATCCCATTGTTTTTAATGCCAACAAGCTCAATAATGCTTTTATGGTCTATCTGATGATAGGCTTTCTGGTGCCTTTCCAGGCGATTCTGCTGTCCCTGTTTGAGGTAATGCAGGCCCTGAAGCTGATCGACACCATCCATGGCATGATTTTATTTTACTGCAATGGCTCGGCACTGACAGTCTTCCTCGCAGTGGGCTATATGAGAACCATACCAAGAGAACTTACGGAGGCGGCCATTGTGGACGGCTGCAGCGTAGGCGGAGTATTTTTCCGTATCGTATTCCCCCTGATGAAGCCCATCACCGCCACCTCCATCATTTTTAACACCATGTGGATATGGAATGACTTCATTGCCCCCAACATATTCCTGAATTCCAGAATGAAAGGTACCGTAGTGCTTGAGGTATTCCGGGCAAAAGGCCAATTCAGCGTGGACTGGCCCCGGTTCATGACATTATCCGTGGTTTCCATTCTGCCTATTGTCATCTTTTATTTGTGTATGCAGAAGCATATCATAAAAGGACTTACTGCAGGCGCGGTAAAAGGCTGACGTTCCCAGACCTTCGAAAAGCACCTGACGTAATCCACATAATATGCTTTCTGATATAGACAGCCGTCTTATAACATAAGATGGCTGTTTTATGCATAAAAAAGCCGGAAAGCGGGAAATTCTTTCCCCCAAATGATGTTTCTTCGGCAAAAGAACTGCAGAAGGAAGAGCTGGAATATAAGCTTTCACAGGTTTATTCCGTATAAGTATCACTCAGAAGTCTCTGCGTAAAAAACACACTGCCCTTATAAATATCCCCGTCTATTCCTGCTTTTCTGACACAAATAGCCGTAATTTCATGGGGATTTCTATCTTTACTTATACGTTCCAAATACTTATCCAAAGATATCATTATTTCTTTTCCGTGCTCCAGACTCACAAGATCATATGGATAGCTCTGTGTATTCAGAAGGTTTATTTGCTCAAAATTATCCATAAAAATAATAGCACTGCTCTCCGTCTCTCCATCGAGATTTCCTGCTTCTATGAAGTATTCATTTCCGTTAAACTTGTTAATTACTATACCATTTGTCCGCGCTTCTATCATATCAAATTCCTGATATGTAAACTTATTAGGGAAAGCTTCCTTACCACCAACAACAGCCAGACACCTTAACGCAGTACCCCCTGTCTGTAATCGCTCCTCATCTGTCAATTCCATATATGTATCCAGGAAAACAGCAAATACAAGATCGTGTTTACCCTCTTCTAATGAAGATATTGTAATGGGAATATTTATATCTGATTTATTTTTAATATTCACAGTACATTGCCTCATTAATTTTCCATCAACCTCAAAATCAATCTGCTTATAATTATCAAAAATAACTAAAGTAAAATTAAACTGTTTTCCCATATTATTCGTGAAAGACATAAAAGTACGCAGCTTATTATTTTCCAAATAAACAGTAGTATCATGCATGTACTCAGAGTTTTCTCCCCATAAGCCATAACTATAATACGTTTTGCCCTCAAATCCGTCCATCACTTTTACTTCGCCATTATACGTTTCACTAAATTCCGTATATATTTCCGGAACATTCGTTTCTTTATTGCTGTTTATACTCTGGTTTCCGCAGCCCGATAAAGTCAGAAATAAAAACAAGAATATAAATGGAATACTTTTTGTAACATTATTCATCACACCACCCCTTTTTTATAATAATAACAAATTTTGCTTCCCCTGGCTTAGTTTGTCCGTAAATGGGATAATTTGGGGTGTAAATGATTACCGGAAAGCCATAATCTTATTTTTTTGTATGATGGAAAGCAGTACAATTAATATGTTATAATAGCTTTGAACCCCTGAACGGGAAGCCCCGGGCATCCCTCCCTATAAACAGGAAAGGATTTTTTATGCACTCCAAACTCATATTAGTGGAAGGAATTCCCGGTTCGGGAAAATCCACCTTCGCTCAGAAAATTGCCGACTGCTATAGCACCCGCGGCCAAAAAACAAATTTATACACGGAAGGCGATTATCATCCCGCCGACCTTGCCTGGAATGCCCGTCTTCCCCTGGAAGAACTGGACAATATCCTCGCCCCTTACTCCGCATTCCGTGCCGACATTGATAAAAACACCCATATAGAAGACGGATATGCCATCATATCCTATACCCACATCACTACCGGCACCCCTGAATTTTATAAAGCCATGGAAGACAGAGAGGTATATGACAGCCGGATCCCCTTTCCCGAATTCCGTGAGTTAATCCACAAAAGATGGCTCGCCTTCGGCACACAGGCAAAAGAAAAGGATGAACTCAACATATTCGAATGCGCTTTCCTTCAGAACCAGGTCACAGAGCTTATGCTCATGCAGCTTGCCGATACAGATACAATGAAACAATATTTCAATGAACTCATCAGCACGGTTCTGCCGCTTTCCCCTGTTCTGTTTTACCTTTCCCAGACCAACGTAAGGGAAACCATTACGCGCGTCGCCGAACAAAGAGTCTCCGAATATGGCTCCTGGATAGACGCCCTCATCCAATACATGGAGAATACCCCTTACGGCAGAAAACACGGCATCAATGGCTTCGATGACGTGATCCGGACCCTGGAAATACGGCAGCAAACCGAATTGGAAATCATCCGGGCCCTTCCCATCCGCGCCCACATCCTTGAAAATTCCAGCTATGACTGGGACGCGCTGTGGAAAAAAGCAGAATCCTACTTACCCTGACAGTCTTAGCGTCACATTTCATACCGGTCCCGCACTTTTTCTGCTATTGGATATCTTCTCTTTGCATGTTATAATGTCGATAGCCTGATAAATGCCGTATCCATCAATTGTTAACCTTTTACCGGATCCAAAGGACCATGTTTTATTTACCCGGCAGCCTTTCACCGCCGCTGCCCCTGTTTATCGCAAAAAGGAGTATCAAACCCGAAAAATGAATGCAAAAGTATTAAACACTCTTGAATATAACAAAATCATAAACCGCCTCACCGAACATGCCACCTCCGATCCCGGGCGCAAACTGTGCCGGGAACTGGTGCCCATGACGGATTTGGAGGAAATACAGACCGCCCAGATGGAGACCAGGGACGCCCTCACCCGCCTGTTTAAAAAAGGAAGCATATCCTTCGGCAGCAACCGTGAGCTGGGCATGAGCCTGAAATCCCTGGAAATCGGCAGCACCCTTTCCGCGCCGGAGCTTCTTAGAATCGCCGGCCTTCTGGAAAACGCCGCCCGTGTTAAAAATTACGGAAGACAGGATCGGGAAGACACGCCAGAGGACTCCCTTACCGCCCTTTTCCAGGGCATCGAGCCTCTCACGCTTCTTTCCAATGAAATTTACCGCTGTATCCTTTCCGAAGAAGAAATCGCAGACGATGCGAGCCCCGGGCTGAAGCATGTCCGCCGCAGCATGTCTATTACCACCGACCGCATCCATTCCCAGTTATCCGGCATGGTGAACGGCTCCCTGCATTCCTATCTGCAGGATGCTCTCATTACTTCCCGGAACGGCCGTTACTGTATTCCTGTTAAAGCAGAGTACCGCAGCCAGGTACCCGGCATGATCCACGATCAGTCCTCCACAGGAAGCACGCTGTTTATCGAGCCTGCCGCTGTCGTAAATCTGAATAACCAGATGCGGGAACTGGAAATCAAGGAACAGGAAGAAATTGAAAAAGTACTTGCTTCCCTCAGCGCACAGGTCGCTGAGCATACCGAAGATATCGCGGAAAACCAGAGAATCCTCACTCTTCTTGACTTTATTTTCGCCAAGGCGTCCCTCGCCCTGGAGCAGAACGCAACGGAACCGATTTTCAACGAGGATCACATCCTGAATATCCGCGGGGCAAGACACCCGCTTCTGGATAAGAAAAAAACCGTTCCCATCGACATCCGTCTGGGAAAGGATTATGACCTGCTGATAATCACCGGCCCCAATACCGGCGGTAAAACAGTATCCTTAAAAACAACCGGCCTTTTCTGCCTTATGGGTCAGGCAGGCCTTCATATTCCCGCCCTGGATCGTTCGGAGCTGTCCATCTTCCGTGAAGTTTATGCAGATATCGGTGATGAACAGAGCATTGAGCAGAGCCTGAGTACCTTCTCTTCTCACATGACCTCCATCGTTTCCATCCTCAAAAATGCAGACGCCGATTCCCTCTGTCTTTTCGACGAGCTCGGCGCGGGCACGGATCCCACGGAAGGCGCAGCCCTGGCTATCGCCATCCTCAACTTCCTGCACGACAGAGGAATCCGTACCATGGCCACCACCCATTACAGCGAGCTGAAGGTATATGCCCTCTCCACCTCCTTTGTGGAAAATGCCTGCTGCGAATTTGATGTGGAATCCCTCCGCCCCACCTACCGCCTGCTCATCGGCATTCCCGGGAAGAGCAACGCCTTTGCCATTTCATCAAGGCTGGGCCTTTCCGATGATATTATCAATTCCGCACGCACCCAGATCAGTGCGGAGGCTAAAAGCTTTGAAGATTTGCTTACCGATTTGGAGCAGAGCCGTGTTACAATAGAGAAAGAACAGCTGGAGATCGCTTCCTACAAAAGAGAAGTGGAAGCCCTCAAAAAGCAGCTGGAAGCCAAACAGGAAAAAATTGACCAGGCAAAAGAACGCATTCTGCGGGAGGCCAATGAACAGGCCCGTGAAATCCTTCAGGATGCCAAAAATACAGCCGATGAGACTATTCGTGCCTTCCAGAAGGCCGGCCCCGGCGCATCCATGAAGGATCTGGAAAAAGCCAGGGAAAACCTTCGCGGTAAAATTTCCGATAAAAACGAAAAGCTGGCCGTTAAGAACCAGCAGCCCGCACAGTCCGGCGTGAAGCCCTCCCAGCTGAAGCTGGGTGAATCCGTCCGTATTGTTTCCATGGGACTGAAAGGCACCGTAAGCACCATGCCCGACAACAAGGGCAACCTGTTCGTACAATGCGGCATCATCCGTACCCAGACCAACATCCGGGACCTGGTGCTTATCCAGGAAAAAGATGCGTCCGCCACCGCCAAAGCCGGCCGTACCGGCTCCGGAAAGATACGTATGTCCAAATCTCTTTCCATTTCTTCAGAAATCAACCTGCTGGGGAAAACGGTGGACGAAGCCATGTCAGTGCTGGACAAATATCTGGATGACGCCTATCTGGCCCATCTTTCCACCGTGCGCATTGTGCACGGAAAGGGAACCGGTGCCCTTCGTAATGCAGTACAGAACCATCTGCGCAAAGTAAAATATGTAAAATCCTACCGCCTTGGGGAATACGGCGAAGGGGACGCAGGTGTCACCATAGTGGAATTCAAATCCTGAGCCTGATATAGCGGGAGCCCCGCTGCGCAGTATTTCAGGCATGCTCTTTCCTCATTGTAAAGGAGACAACTTACATGGTAAATAAACAGAAAATTTTGATTGTGGACGATGATAACAACATCGCAGAACTGATTTCCCTGTATCTGACAAAGGAATGCTTCGAAACCATGATCGTAGGAGACGGGGAATCCGCCCTCTCCGCGGTGGACAGCTTTTCTCCCAACCTGATCCTGCTGGATCTGATGCTTCCCGGCATAGACGGCTATCAGGTATGCCGCGAGGTCCGCAGCAAGTCCAACATTCCTATCATTATGCTTTCCGCCAAGGGAGAAATCTTTGACAAGGTGCTGGGCCTTGAGCTGGGCGCCGATGACTACATGGAAAAGCCCTTTGATTCCAAGGAACTTGTGGCCCGTGTAAAAGCTGTGCTGCGCCGTTATAAAACAGCCCCCGCCGCTCCGGAGCCTTCCAATATCAAATGCGTGGAATATCCGGATCTCACTGTCAACCAGACCAACTATTCCGTTGTCTATATGGGAAAATCGGTGGAAATGCCGCCAAAGGAACTGGAACTACTTTATTTCCTGGCCTCCTCTCCCAACCATGTCTTCACCAGAGAACAGCTTCTGGATCAGATTTGGGGATATGAGTATATTGGCGATACCCGTACCGTTGACGTGCATATCAAGCGTCTGCGGGAAAAAATCAAGGATCATGAATCCTGGAGGATTGCTACGATCTGGGGCATTGGTTATAAATTTGAAGTAAGGCAATAAGTGCACATAAAAAGAGTAAATTCCGGTCCCAGAGGGAGTCATCCACGTCTGCGTTCCAGAATTTACTCTTTTCTTTAATCAGCCATTAAGACTGCTTTTACCTTATCCGCTAATCGCTTTTCACATTCATTGCCTTCTATTGCGCGGGAAATACCTGCCGCCCGTTTTGCCACAGGCCCGCCATCACTGATCCGTCTTCGTAAATCTGCCGGATCTGCCATGGACGCCCTCCACAAAAGAAGGGCATTTTCCAGGCCTGAGCAGACTTCAGTGTAACGGGCATCTGCCGAGACATCACAGTCTTCATGCCAGTCATCCTTTAAATGAAAAAGCCTTGTTTCTCCATCGTCCATATAATATTCCAGCTTCCAGTCTTTTGTCACAACAGCCATACTGCGCTGAATGCTTGCTGCCGCGCATATTCTTGGAGTTTCTTTTCCTTCCGCCAGCGGGGTATATAAATCAAACCCGTTCGCTGTATCATATCTGCCGCCTGCTGCCCCTACGATAGTCGGCGCCAAATCGGTGCCGCTTGCGAATCCGCTTTTCTTTCCCTGGGGTAAAATTCCCGGCAGACTCATAAGCAGCGGGACTCTCCAGGTTTCTTCATAGTAGTTATGTTTATCGTTGAAACCATGATCAAAATACTGCTGTCCATGGTCTGAAGTAAAAATTATCAATGTATTTTCACGCAGGTTCTGTTCCTCCAGATAATCAATCAGGCGACCCACCAGGGAATCGCAATAAGCAGCCGAAGAATAGTACAGCGCTTTATATTCCCTTATTTCTTCCTCACCCGCCGTATCCGCAATATTTCCCTTTCCCTCAACCATACGGTCAATCCAGTCTTCAGACACCTTTACCCGAGGAATACCGCATAATTTTTTCAGTTCCCGGGGAAGGCTTTGCCATTCACCTGACCGGAAATGAGGAAAAGGCAAATCCCCGCCTTTATAAAATCCGGACCATCTTCCGGGAGGATCCAGCGGTGAATGCGGACTTAGCAGGGAGCAGAACAGAAAAAATGGCTGCCTGCCTTCTTTGGCCCTGCTTATATGGTACAGCGCCCTGTCTGTAATAAAGGAATCAAGACAGTATTTTTCCGGTACCGGGTTGGGCCAGCCGGAATTCTGCGGCCAGCCTGCCCTCCGGAACAGTTCTGTAAAATCATCCTCTCTTATCTGGTTCTTTTCCCCTTTTACAGTTTCCCGGATATCAAAAGATTCGGGGATGCTTCCGGAATGTGTCTTACCCACCATAATCGTATGATAGCCAAGCTGTTTTAACGCATCTGTAAAAACCGGCATATCCGCATAACGCATGACTCCATTTTCCGTACATCCGTGCAGCGGTGTATGCAGACCGGAGAGAATGCTGCATCTGGCCGGCATACAGGCCGGGGAAGCGGTATAAGCACGGGTGAACATCGTTCCTTCCCTGGCAAGTCTGTCCAGATTGGGGGAGAAAGCAAAAGGGCTTCCCATGCAATGTAAGGTATCCGTTCTCTGTGTGTCCGTTGTAATCAGCAGAATATTAGGCCTTTTGTCCGGCATAAAACACCTCCGTCAGGGAAGCACATGGGGCATAAAATGTGTAATAAGCCTTTCCATCAGCCGCGCTTTCTCTCCTGCTGCAGACGGATCTTCCATCCGGTTGCTGAATTCTTTCGGATCATTGATTAAATCCAGAAATTCCCTGTGATTGTGTCCTTCCTTCTGTACATGGATATATTTATATTTTCCATCCGTTACAGCACAAAAGCCCTCGGATTCGCTGAATGTATACTCCAAAAATTCTGTCCGTCCCTGCAGAGCCTTCCCGTCACAGGCAATCGCCTCAGCTCCTCCCGCTTCCAGACAGGTCGGCAATATATCTGTCAGATTCACAATGCCCTTTTCTTCCGAAGCATTTTCCTGACCAGGGAAGCGAATCAGCAGCGGAATACGCCATACGTCATCATACGCACAGTCATGCTTGCCCCAAACTCCATGATTTCCCAGCATTTCTCCGTGATCCGCGGTAAAAATAACCATTGCGTTATCTCCGTACTTATCCTGTACCTGTTCCAAAATTTTCCCCACTTCATCATCTATCAGAGCGACATTGGCATAATAACTGATTTGGAGTTTCTTCCAATATTCTTCCGTATAGTTCCGGCATGCATGCATAGGGGCCGGTCCGCACCCATCAATATGTCCGCCTCCGTAAAAGCTCTTATAATGAATCCGTGATTCATCTGTAAACTCGCCTTCCATATAACTGCGTGCAGGAAGACCGTCCTGATTTACTCTTTCATAATATTCCGCCGGAGTATCGAATGGATAATGGGGACCGCTGAAGGAAATCCAGGCAAACAAAGGGCTGCTGCCGGGTTCGTTATCCTTAAGATATTGAACCGCATGATCCCCTACCCATGCGTCGGGATGCCATTCTGCCGGTCCGGGGAAGGGGAAAACCTTCCCGTTTTCCGGATCCCACAGCAGCTTGCGATATTCCTCCAAATATCCCGCTTTATCCAGTTCCTTGCTATAATCATCATAGTACCAGACAGAAACCTGTTTATCATCCTGTAAGTCCAGGTGATCAATTCCAAGTGACTTATAATATTCCTTGAAATCATCATATGGCAGCGTTTTATCCGCCCTTGTCTCACTATATGGAACCGGTGCAAAATGACATTTCCCAAATAATGAGGTCCTGTAGCCCGCTTTTTTGAGCTCCGTAAAAATATTAGGCAGGTTCTGATCCAGAGGACACTTTCTGAAATTACTATAGGCCCCGCTGTTATGAGGATACAGTCCTGTCAGCATGGAACATCTGGCCGGAAGGCACAACGGGCTTACTGTATAACAGTTCTCATATTTCGTGCCTTTCTCCATCAGACTGTCTATATTCGGAGTATGTACCGCCCGTCCTCCATAGCAGCTCAGCGTATCGAGTCTCATCTCGTCACATGTAATAAAAATTATTGCGGGTTTCTCTGCCATCTTTTTTCTCCCTTATTTAACGGTCTTTGAAATATAATTATCATATCCATTCTGCTCCAATTCAAGCGCCTCTTCAATACCCATGGACATAATAGTTGACCTGAAATTTTCAAAATTACTTAAGGGCTCCGCACCGGTAATAAATTTCAGAACCATTTCGTCAATATAAGTACAAATCGGAGTCATAATCTCTGCGAGTCTCTGCTGCTCATCTTCTCCTAACTGATAAGGCGGAAGCTGCATGCTGCTGTCAATTCCTTCATCATCCGCCCATTGCATACGGCTTTTCAAAGCGCCTTCACTCTTAAGCAGGTTAGCATGACTTTCCACATCCGGGTAAGCCCATTTAGGTGCAAACAGCATCTTATAAATATAACTGGCTTCTTCCGTTCCGAATTTGGGATTATTCAGCATGGTATCATTATATACTCTCTTATCTCCCTGCCAATCCCAGTTAATGCCTTCCACCCCCCAATTATAAAGATCTGCTCCTTCCTGGGTATATCCATAATTTAAAAGCTTCATGGCCGCTTCCACATTCCTGCAGTCCTTACTGATTACTGCAGTTTCCCCGGGGAAATATGTTCTGGGCCAGTTATTGTAATCATCCCAATGTAGCTCCTGCCCTTCATAAAGTCTGGGATAAGGCGCTGCAACTATATCGATTCCCTGCGCCTGACAGCGGTTATAGGTAGATACAATAGCAAAAAGCTGTGTTCCCAGCTGGCCGGTATCAAACATGGTATTGGCTTCCGTTTCCTGGATACTGCTGAAATCCTTGGATATATATCCCTTAGAATACCAATTATTCAATAAAGTCAGATAATCCAGGAACTTATCTTCAACAGGTGCAAATTTTACCGTGTCTTCCCACTTATAAAAATGAATATCTTTGTTAAAGTATAAGTCATACATCCCCATGAGCTGTACCTCATACCCAGACCTGTCCAATAAATAGGGTGTAATTCCTTTGGCCTGCATTTTATCAAACATCTCTTCAAATTGATCGATTGTTCTGGGGATTTCACAGTCAAGCTCATCCAGCAGAGCCTGATTCAGCACCCATCTGCGGTATGGCGGATCCCCTACAGGCTTGTAAGCGTTAAAAGATACCAGATGTCCGTCATTATCTGTTGATTCCCGGTAAAATTCTTCATCATTCTGCAGAATCTTATAATAATCCGGGGCATATTCCGGCGCCAGTTCGGTAATATCCTGGAATACCCCATCTCTCATTCCCTGGAATTCTCCGCCCACATAATGATCGGCATAGGCAATAATATCAGGCAGCTTATCCCCTAAAAACAACAGATTGAATTCCTCCTGTTCCTGTCCGACCGCAGGATGTATAAACTCGATTTTGATTCCCAATCGTTCCATCACTTCCTGATAGGCTGTATTTTCACTATAGCTTGTAACATATTTGGATGCTGCGGCATTTATCGGAGCCCAATATGTAAGTGTCACTACCTCCCCATCATCTCCTTCAGATACGGATTCTGCTGCCCCGCTCTGTAAAGTGTTATCCACGGCTTCTGATTTTTCTGCATTTCCACATGCCGTCATCCCCAGCATGGCCAATGCCAATACAACACTCAATACACGTTTTTTTGTCATCTCATGACCTCCCTAATTTATTTTGTTCTTATTCTTAAACCGGTATCCTTCCATTCTTTCTTTTCATCCCTCCTCTACTCTTTCACCGACCCCATCATGACCCCTGACATAAAATATTTTTGTGCAAACGGATATATAAATAAAATGGGAACCGTGGATACCACAATTGTTGCATATTTTACTACCTCCTCCAGGAACATGGCATCTGTATCCGTCATGGAATTGCCCCCTGTAGAGTTCGCAATCAGAATTTCCCTCATGATGAGCTGCAATGGAAATTTAGCCCTGTCGCTCAGATATATCATAGCGTTGAACCAGGCGCTCCAGTGTGTTACCGCATAAAAAAGAATCATAACTGCCACCGTAGCCTTGGATAACGGAAGAAAAATTCGGAACAGGATAACAAAATCATTTGCTCCGTCCAGACGTGCCGACTCTTCCAGACTGACCGGCACCGACTGAAAAGAGGTTTTCATAACAATCAGATTCCAGGTAGAAACTGCTCCCGGCAATACCAGCGCCCAGACAGTATTATACATTCCCATATTTTTTACCAGCAGGAAATTGGGTACCAGCCCTGCATTAAAATACATGGTGAATACAATCAGCAGCGTTAAGATCCGCTTTCCCATATATCCTTTTCTGGACAGAGCATAGGCGCCCAAGGTAGTGAGGATCATATTGACCGAGGTCCCTAATACAACATAGAAAATCGTATTCATATAGCTGCGCGGTATATTGGGATTCTGCAGCACTACCCGGTAGCCCTCAACCGAATACCCCAAAGGCTTTAATATAACTCCGGTATGCCTCATAAGTTCTATCGGATCACTGAAGGAAGCCATTATCACATGCCACATAGGATACAGGCATACCAGAGATATCAGTCCCATCAGCACATACACAATCGTGATAAATAATTTATCTCCATAAGATTTATTTTTTCCCATGTTTTTTCTCCCTACCACAGACTTTCCTCTGTTACCTTTCTGCTGACATAATTAGCCACTACCAAAATTACCAGATTCACAACAGAGTTAAACAGGCCGACTGCCGTTCCATAACTGTAATTGGTGAGTTCAAGTCCCTGCCGGTAAATGTAAGTGGAAATAATATCTGCGGTATCATAGGTCAGTGGATTATACAGCAGAAAAACCTTCTCAAAGCCTGTAGTCAGTATATTACCGATTCTCATTATCAGCTGCACTATAATAATGGAGCTCAGGCCCGGCAGTGACACATACAAGGTTCTTTGGAATCTGCTCGCCCCGTCTATCCTGGCAGCTTCATACAAACCCGGATCTATTGTTGATAAGGTTGCCAGATAAATAATGCTTCCCCACCCTGCTTCCTGCCATATCCCACTTATTATGTATAGCGGCCTGAACAGCTTAGCCTGTGCCAGCAGATTCGTCCTTTCTATACCAAACAAAGAAAGAAAATCATTGAAAATCCCATCTGATCGGCTGAAGGTAATCAGCAGCCCGCACATTACCACCAATGATATGAAATGGGGCATATAACTGATCGTCTGTACTGTTTTCTTGTATGCCTTACATTTTATTTCATTAATAAGCAGAGCCAGTATAATCGGTACAGGAAACGCAAACAGGATTTGAAGGACATTAATCATTAATGTATTTTTGATAAGCCTCCATGCATAAGGGCCTGTCAGGAAATCATGGAAATGCTTCATGCCGACCCATTTGCTTCCCGAAATACCCAATGCCGGCTTAAAATTCTGGAAAGCTATAACAACTCCCCCCATTGGTCCGTAGCAGAAAATCATGTAATAAAGTATTATTGGCAGCAGCATAAGATAAATGTATTTATATCTGCTGAAGTTCTTTTTTAACCGGACTGTAAATTTCATTTTATTATCCATACCCCTTTTCTCCTCATTCTGTGTCCTGTTTCAGATGCTTTGAGTATAGGTTTCCTGTTCCTTTGACGCAATTTGTGATTACAATCCGATAGGCCAAATTAGCACACTGCGGCTATGTGGTTCTTTTCCAATATGTTGTTTTCCTCTTTTTTCTTAACCACCAGCCAAGATGCCGCAGTTTCTGTAATGAAACTGCGGCATCTTTATTTATTCTATACTTGTTCTCATTCGTTCTCTGTATTGTCCCGGTGTAATCCCTTCATAATTTTTAAATTTTCTTACAAAGTTTGCCACATCGATATAACCGACATCTGCAACAATATCCTTGATCTGCTTATTGGTATTCACCAATAATTCCCTGGCCTTGTCCATTCGCAGCATAGTCACGTATTGAATAAAGGAACAGCCTGTCTCCTGTTTGAAAAAACGGCTCAGATAATTGGAAGATACGGAAAATTCCTCGGCCACCGATTCCAGTCCTAAATTATTATCATTAAAATGCTGATTCACATAATCCAGAATCCCAGTCTTTAATTCATTATTCTTACTGTCCTTAAACTCTGCAAACTGCCTGCATATTTCTGATGCCAGTCCGGTAATTTTATCCTGGAACTCAGCCAGGTTTGTAAAATTAGCCACCTTTCTCAGATCCACATTTTTAAGTTCAAATCCTTTCAGCTGATCAATCGTCTTTATTGTAATGTTAATAATATCAAAACAAAGGCATTGAGTGATAATGAATGATTTCAACGGCTCTATTTCTTTTATCATATTTTCCAGAGCCTTCAGCGCAGCTTCCTCATTCGCCTGCTTCAGACATTGGATATATAATGCCTGCTCTAAGACCGGATATTGAACATTATGCTCTTCATGCCCAATTTCCTCAAATAAGATAATTTTTTTGGTTCCAAGCATATTATAATCCGCAGCGATAGCCGTCGCCTCCAGAAAAGACCTGTTTATATCCATCAAATCCTCATAAATACGCCCGGCATAAAAGGGTATATCTATCCCATAGGCCATTTTCAGTCTCTGGGAAATATTGTCGGCCATGACAATACGGATATCCCTTTTATCCGCTCCCGCATCCTTTTCCTCACAGTTAACAATAATGGCAATTCCCTCATCCTTCAGCATATCCAGACCGTAAATATGGGCAAAAGGTTTTACGTCGTTGGAAAGCACAGAAAGTATGCTTATGCTTTTATCCTCTTCATATTCCCCGTCTGCAGAGAATGGAAGCAGAAAAACAAAACTATAGCGGTAGCCGAGATTGATGTTGGCGGACTTCAGCATCCCATCCATTTCCTCTCTTGTCCTGTATCTTCCTTTCAGAAGACGCTTCAGACAGGAGGCTACCACCATAGGACGCTGCCTGTTAATCAGCGCATTCAGTTCTTCGTTTTTATTATAAATATCATCCCATCTGCTTGTAATAATTTCGAATTCATTGCCGCGGCTGGTTTCCTCTTTCATCAGAATATCATCTTTAATTATTTTCTCAAACAGTCTTCCGATTGGCTGATAATTGGTTTTAGACAATATCAGCGATAAAATAATTCCTCCAAACACCAATATCCCTATCAAAAATATGTACCACAGGGCAAAAGTATCCTTTGTCCTGTAAAAATCATTTTCTTCCGTAATTGTCAATATTGTAATACCAGAATTCGCAGAAATATCCTTCACAATGATATAATTAATTCCATCCAGCCTCTCCTGCATCATCTTACCGCCGCTGCGTCTGTACTCCCCCGCAAGCTTTTCCAGCCTTTCTGCAGTCCCCTCATCCGTCCCCGCTTTTACATAGGTAAAAATATTCTGCTGCATTTCATTAAAAATAAAAATATTGGAATCCACTGTATAATAGGTTTTAATTACTTTCTTTAAATCATCTGAATCAAATCCAAAGCCTAATGTTGCAATAGGAATACTGTTCATATAAGGCACCGGGTAAAGGAAATATACCATGGAATTTTCCCTGAAGCTTTCCCCTTCTCCGCCTACTCTCAACGATAAATCCTTTTTTGTGGAATTGATGGTGGTATAAAAGGATTTGCTGTTCAAATCTCCATATTCCCTCATGGACTGTTCGAAGTCCATATAAGCAGTCTTACCGTCCATCGTATATATGTCCCTGTCTCCCCGTAAGTATAAAAAAAGAAAGGTACCGCCCTCCTCATCGCTGTTCCCAATAATTTCCGAATAAGTGGCCAACTGGGAAATCACGTTGCCGTCATCCATTATCTTCCCGTTATCTCTGACCTCACGCAATTCCTTTTCCATATTTGTACCGGAAAAATGATACGCCGCATTATTCATCTTTTCAGTAATATAATCCATTTTCTGCAGGACCTGAGACATCTGCGCCAGATTATTTCTTTCCGTTTCCTGCTTGCTCGACTGCCTGTTTCCATAATAGAAAAAAGCCCCCAATACTAATATGGGGATCACTCCAATAAAAATATAAGAAAGGAATAGTCTTCTCTTCCAGCTGTAATTTTTCATGCAGCACCTCCTGTAACTTATCAATAACGTTAACATACTCCATTTTTGCTGTAAACTATTCAAGCCATCAAAATATCTGCCAAATATATGTATTTTTTTTACAATATGTCATTCTGTTCTTATTGGAGTGCCCTGCTCACAAATTTCTTTGTAACAGCAAAATAAAAAAATACTGGTGTTTATATAGGTCAGGGGGTAGAATGATAGAAGAAAAAACAATAAACTGAGGTGAAACAATGAGGAAAACCCTCTATTTAAAATTCCTGCTGGCCTACCTGATATTTGGATTTTTCGGCTTCATCGTAGTTGCCACCTTTGGTTCCAGCATGACTCTGGAACATATGAAAAGAGAAAAAGCAGATACCTTATATAAGGAAGCGACTCTCATCGCCAATACCTATGCATCGGATCTGTATAATAACGAAGCTTCCCTGGAAACGGTAAAAATTCAGCTGGATTCCCTGGCTGTTTATCTGGATTCCACCATATGGATCATCAACCCTTCCGGCCGTATGATAATGGACACCAACACCCCTGTGGATTTGGATCATCCCCGTATCGTGGAGGGCTTTAACGCTACGGAAACAGTCGGATCTTATTATACAATCGGTAACTTTTTTGACAGCTTTGATAAGGAAATGTTAAGCGTCTACGCCCCCATTACTTCTGATTTCAAGGTACGGGGATATGTTGTCATACACACGGCTATGGCGTCCCTGCGCTCCACCAGTGAAAGCCTGCTCAGCATTTCCTATATTATCCTGGTAATCCTTTTCCTGCTGTCCCTTATCATCCTCATCTTTTTTACGGAGATGGTTTATCTTCCCCTGCGTAAAATTACCGAGGCCACGGAGCAGTATGCGGCGGGCAACCTGCATTATGAATTCCAGGTGGACAGCGAGGATGAGATCGGTTATCTCGCTGCATCCCTGTCCTATATGGCCAGTGAAATTGCCCGCGGAGAGGACAACCAGAAGAAATTTATTGCCAATGTTTCCCATGACTTCCGTTCACCCCTGACCTCCATCAAGGGCTATCTGGAAGCCATGCTGGACGGCACCATCCCCCCTGAGCTGCATGAAAAATACCTGAAAATCGTCCTGAACGAAACGGAGCGCCTCACCAAGCTCACCAACAGCCTGCTTACTCTGAATAACCTGAATACCAGGGGCATGGTACTGGAAAAGACGGATTTTGACATCAACTCCATCATCCGCAATACCGCCGCCTCTTTTGAAGGCACCTGCCAGCAAAAGCACATTGCCATTGAGCTTGTGCTCACCGGCGAACAGCTTTTTGTAAACGGCGATATGGGAAAAATCCAACAGGTGCTGTATAACCTTCTGGACAACGCAATTAAATTTTCCCACTCCGATTCGGTTATTAAGATAGAAACCACGGAAAAAAGGAATAAGGTTTTTGTCTCCATTAAAGACAGCGGAATCGGCATCCCCAAGGAAAGCCTGAAGCTGATTTGGGATCGCTTTTATAAAACGGATCTCTCACGAGGCAAGGATAAAAAGGGCACCGGCCTGGGCCTGTCCATTACCAGAGAAATCATTCAGGCCCACAATGAAAATATCAATGTTATCAGCACCGAAGGTGTGGGCACTGAATTTATCTTCAGCCTGCCTGTCACAGATGATGAAGACGAATAAATAAATGCCGGGCGGAATTGTATTTTTTCCCCGCCCCACGCTTTTTAAGGCCGGACTGCCGGGAACAAGCTTTTGTTTCCGGCAGCCCTTTTTTATTTCCAGATATTGTTTTAAAAAAATATAAACGGGGTATTGACAACATTATCATAGTGTTCTATAGTGTACTTATACAGCAAGTACACTATAGAACACTCCGGAGGGTTTTGTGGAAATTATAATCAGTAATAATTCAAGCAAGCCTATATACGAACAGATAACCTCGCAGATGAAGTCAATGATTATGAACGGGCAGCTGCAGGCAGGAGATGCTATCCCTTCCATGCGCGCCCTGGCGAAATCACTGCATATCAGCGTTATCACTGTCCAAAAGGCTTATGAGGATCTGCAGAGAGACGGATTTATCGAAACAACTGTCGGACGCGGCAGCTTCGTATCCGCAAGAAACAGAGATTTTTATCAGGAAGAGCAGCAGCGAAAGGTAGAGGAATTTTTGCAGGAGGCTGTGGAAACGGCCCGTGCCTGCGGTATTCCGCTGGAAAAGCTCCAGGAAATACTGGCACTGTTCTATGAAGAATCAGAAGAATAATATGGCGTGCCCTGCGCGCAGATGGGAGAAAATATGGTATCCGCATTACAGATAACTGACTTGACAAAAGAATATCCCGGCTTCAAGCTGGATCATGTTTCCTTTACTCTTCCCCAGGGAACCATCATGGGGTTAATTGGAGAAAATGGCGCAGGCAAGAGCACCACTATCAACGCCATATTGGATTTAATTAAGCGGGATGAAGGCTCCGTTACCTTCTGGGGAGAAGAGCTTTCCAAAAATCCCAGACAGCTGAAGGAAAATATCGGTGTTGTTTTCGACGGAATTAATTTTTATGAAACGCTTACTCCCGTCAAAGTGGGGAAGATTTCCGCAGCGGCCTACCGTCAATGGAATCCGGTTGTTTACAAAGACTATCTGGATAAATTCCAGCTGCCCTCCAACCAGGAAATCAAAACCTTTTCCAAAGGTATGAAAATGAAGCTGTGCATCGCCAACGCTCTTTCCCATGATTCCAAGCTTCTCATTCTGGATGAGGCCACCAGCGGGCTGGATCCGGTTATGAGAGATGATATCCTGGATATATTTCTGGATTATATCCAGGATGAAAATCATTCCATTCTGATGTCCTCTCATATCACAACGGATTTGGAAAAGATTGCAGACTACGTCACTTTTATCCATGAAGGCAAAATTGTTTTTTCCAAAACCAAGGATGAGCTGATTTATAATTATGGCATTCTGCGCTGCAGCAAGGATGATTTTGACAGAATTGATCCGGGAGACATCCTGGCTTACCGCAAAGAGGATTATCAGTGGAATGTTCTTGTGGCAGACAGGGATAAGGCAATGGCCCGTTATCGGAATGTTATTGTGGATCATCCCACCATCGATGATATACTTCTGCTGTATGTAAAGGGGGAGGCTGCGAAATGAAAAGCTTAATACTTAAAGACATCTATAACATACTCCATAATATGCGATCCATGGCTGTACTTCTGCTGTTTTTTATCATATTTATGATACCCCAGGGCGGAACGGCGGCTTATCAGGTTACCTGCTGCCTGCTGTGCAGTATGATGATAATGACAACTTTTTCTTTTGACAATATTTCCAAGTGGGAAAAATACGCATTGGTTATGCCCATCACCAAAAAGGATCTGGTAACTGCAAAATTTCTTACCTTAATTATATTTTCTGTCTTTGGTGCGGTAACCGGTTTTGTACTGGGTATTGCAGGAGGAGTTGTATTCAAGAGTTTCCATATCAATTCCCCGGAGGAATGGATTACACTCCTGGCAGTGGCCGGTATAGGCATGGTCATCGGTATTTTCTTCGGAAGCCTGGTAATTCCTTTGCTCTTTAAATTCGGTGCGGAAAAAGCAAGAATGCTTTCTATTGCCGCTTTTGCAGCCCCTGCCGCTATTGGCATGGCCCTGTATAAACTGCTCGATATGTTTGGTATTCCTCTTTCCGAGAAGTTTATTACCAATCTGCTGTATCTCTCTCCCCTGCTTGTTATCGTATGGGTATATGTCATGTATCTTATCAGCTGCCATATCTTTCAAAAGCAGGATATCTGAATCCGGCAGCGGATGATATGTACTACGGCGCCCCATTTGTTGAATATGGCTTAAAGAGCAGGAGGGAGTTAACCACTCCCTCCTGCTGTGTTGTAATAATGTTATATTATGGCGCATCTACTAACTCCCAATGAATGGTAGTGGTATAATTTACGCCGCTGTATATTTCCCCGGGAAAGAGGTTAAGCAGAATGCCCTCCCCGTCGCTCCACTGTACCGTGTGTTCTCCCGGCGTGCCGCCAGTTTGGCGGTAAATTGTCATAGGCGCTTCATTTAAAGGGAATGGAGCACTGCCGGCCCTCCGGAACACCACGGCATTGTCGAGCCGCCTGGGAAGTCCGTCCACCTGTGCCGTCAATGGTTGTATAAGGCTGGCGTCTATGCGCCAACCGTTTGGCTTGGGGCGGGTGTCGCCTACAGTAAGGGCGAATTCATCCCCTTGCGGGTCCGCCAGGGTGTGGATTTCGGGAACCGGTATACTGCCGAATTGCAGCTGCTCCGGCACAGATAAAAAGGAAAGCCTGAATTGTCCCGAATCCTGCACAACAGCTGTTTTTCGCATGGCTATGCCATTGGCGCTTGCTGTAATGGTTACCACGCTGTCCGCCTTCAGCGTTCCGCCTGTCACGGGAAGCAAATACTGTCCGTAGGCGCCGGCAATTCCGTCTGTTGTCCCATCCTTGCCGTCATTCAGGGTATAGGCGGCTGACAATGCCGCACCGGAGGAAGTATGGCCGGAAAGGGCAAGGCTTTGGCTGTCAGGCGTATCGATATCCAGCGTCATGGAACCCAAGGCGACAAGCTGATTTTTTTCCAGGTTAAAGTTTTGGGTATCCAGGGCAGAAACCACCGGATCATCGCTGGTCAGGTTGGAAGTAAGGCTCTTGATTGTAGTGTCGTAGGCGGCTGTCATAACCAGCGTTTCGCCGCCGGATTTGTTCCATATATGATCGGGCAAATCATCTGTGCCGCCGGAAACAGGCCAGCCTGTGGACTGCCAAAGGTTCAGAGCCGATGTGCGGATGGAAAGCGTGCCCGCACCGGTAAAGCGCAGCGGAACCCCGGCTGAGCTGTAAAGGAAAACCCGCTCGGGCTGGTTCCATATCACCTGGGCATTGGAATTGGTCATCCGCAGGGGAATGCCATCCGTACCGGTGCGCACAATGGTGGCTGAACTGCCCGGTTCCATTTGAAACAGGCTGGATATGCGCAGAGCCGCCAGGCTTTCCCTGGTGTCCTGACAGATGTTGAGAGCCGCATCGGATTCCACAAGGAAGCGTCGGACCCGGTAATCACCGGCAGTAAAGCCATAGCGGCTGCTGGTAAGATGGAAGGCAGAGCCGGAGCACAGTGTGACGTCGGGGGTCTGGCCGTTTGTGCCCAAAAATCCGTAATCGGTGTTGACAGTCACCTCAGCGCCGTCCAGAACAGTCAGCGTGGAGACACTGCTTGTCAGCTGCAGGACGGGATGGTTTGTTCCAGCGGCGCTGATATGAATCGTACCGGAAAATTCCGCGTGCATGGTTTCGGCAATTTCGCCGCTCATGCCGCTGATAGGACGAAGGGTATAAGTGCTGTCGGCCAGGCGGGTAGTGCCGCTGCGGTTGTAAACCGGCTGGGGACCGGTATAGTCCACATTTTCATGGATTATGGCAATACCGGAAATGGAATCCGGCACCCAGACGACACCATAATAATTGGCGCCATGAATATCCAGGTTTCGCAGAGTGACTGATTGGATTCCCGCACTGCGTACCCGGATCGAGGTGCTGTCATTGGCAGAGGCATATTGGGTAAAGCGGTAGCGTCCGCCCTCCGGCGGGGCGCCGTCGATGATCACATCAGTCTTATTGGGATGAATGTCAATACCAGTTCCGTCTGCGGTAATGTTGTCGCCCAGGTAGATAGTGGTGTAACCGTTGTCGCCGGACAAAGCCTGTTTCAGTTCGTCATAGGTATAAACTTCAATGGTGGTTTCGTTAAGGATCCGTCCAAAAGTCAGGGCTTCCCCGCCGGATGCCATCTCTGATTCGACGGTTTCCAGATTTGCTTCGGTGAGTTCTTCCTCTGATTCAGCGGACTCTCCATCTGTTTCCGTCGGCAGTAAATTGTCGTCAGCCGGCGCTTCGGTTGAATTTTCCGCAGGAAATTCGCTCTCGGAGGATTCCGGCGGCGGGAGCATCTCCTCTTCAGGAGGGGCTTCACCCGGCATTTCGCCTGAAGGCGGTGAATCACTGTTCCCAGGTTCCTCCTCAGCCGGGTTGCTGTTCTCAGGCAGCGTATTCCCCTCCGGGAGCTGTACGACGTTGAAATCTCCCGGAAGGTTCGTGGCTAAAGCAGGCAGCCCCGCACGAAAAACGAGGGCCAGCACTGTCAGGATCATCAGCAGTATTTGCAAGGTTTTATTGCGCATGGGGCTCCTTTCGGTCTGTTTGTTATGGGGCCGGGGGATAAGTTTGCCGGTCTTTTTCGCGGCGTACCAGCAGCAGGATGATCATAAGCAGGATCAGGACGAGGATACTCGTGCCGATCAAAAGAGCCATCATCCAGAAACCTTCCGAGGAAGGATGTGTGACCGCGCCGGACAAAGCCGTGTTGAGTTCATCGGCCTGTACACTGCCTACCGTGAATGGTTGGAGAAAAGACCAGCTCTCCCCTTCGTAGTCCAGCGTAATCTCACTCTCATAATTGCCGGGCTTAAGCTGGGGAATGTCTCCCCCGGCGTTTTCCGTTCCGTGTGTAAATGGGGCAATATTCTTCGAGGCGCTATCCGTTCCGGAATTACCCGATATTGGCGTTACGCCCAGAGGCATCACCGAGTTTGGAGCCATATCCACGCCCCGACGGGTAAATTCGCCTGCTATCCTGCCGCTCTCGTCCCGTACAACTATGTGCAAATCCACACCTTTCGCAATGGCAGCCTCTTTGTTACGGATGAAGTGTATCATGGCAGGACGGTAGTTGACGGTTCCGGCTTCCACACTTACCAGTTCAAAACCTGGCTGTACATCCACATCCGTTTCACTCAGTTTTACACCCAGCACATAGCTGTAAATGTTTTGCAGGGTCACCCCTTCGGCGAGGGCATTGTCTTCAGGCCGCTGGGTAAACACCAGACCGCCCAAAACCACGCCGTCGTATGCTTCGGCGGGCATGTCGATAGTGATGCGTGCCATGGCAGCGCTATGCGCCTCAATGACTATGCTGGTATCCTCGGGCGCTGCAATCTCGGAGAAAGGTATTTTCAGCGTCTCATCCCGGATGTCCGGCGTTTTGTAGTCAATGATACCGTTGCGGTTGGTGGATGCGCTGACAGCGGCCAGATCCACTGTGATAACCTTGTCACTTTCATTTACGACCTCCACCTCCAGTGTCTGCGACTGTCCTGGCTGCATACGCAGGTCAAAATAACTCAGGTTATTACTAATCTGGTTGTCCGGCAGCACGGCGCGCACATAATAGCCAATACCATCTGTCTGGCCGGCAGCCGCCTGCGCCCGAAGAGCTGGGATAATTCCCAGCGGCATCAGGACGATCATAACCATGATGAACAGAAGTCGGGCAAGTATTTTTTTCTGCAGCTTTTTTAAAAACATAATCTCTCCTTTTGTTCAGGCACCATCAGGGCGTACTCTGCAGATTCCAGGTAAGGACAGCCTCGCTGTCGCCTTCCTCTGCAGTTCCAGGATACACAGTCAGTGTGGTATTTCCGGCGAGCCATTCCAACTCCCATACACCCATGCCGGATTTTTCTTCGGCATTCCAAACACGGGTAACCGTTCCGTCGGAAGTCAATTCAATTTCGGTAACCTGCACCGGCGGCTTACCGAGGTTTTCGGCGTTGGTTTTCACGGTTGGGGCGGACGTATTAATCACGGCTCCGGCAAGGGTATCGCCCCCGTCTTCCTTCAGCTGGAATTTGGACAGAGCCACCGTCAGGCTCCAGCCTTCACCGCTGCCGCGTAAATCGCTGATACGCACGGGATCGCCAACACTTTCGGCGGTGTAGACCTGTACGGCAGCGGAAATTTCATGTTGGCCGAAGTCCAGGGCGGGCGCGGCCTGCAGCTTCAGGTCACCGGCTTTAAAGCTCACGACGGCCTGGGTATCTCCTGTGGTACTATCTCCGACTGCAGCGGCCTGCACCGGCTGATTTGTCATGGTCAGAATCAGCATTGCCAAAAGTGCAAAAAGCGGAATCTTTTTTCCAATTTGTTTTGTCTTATCCATTCTAAGTTTTCTCCTTTGTATTCAATTTCGCAAATCTATACAAGCAAAGTTTAGATTTACCTTGAGACCAAGTATACCAAATGCGAAATCGCGTACAACACCCTTTTGAATATAAAAAAAGCGGCGCTGCTACACCGCTGTTTCTTACTCTCGTTTGGGTATTCCCTGCCACCCTCCCGTCTTCCTATGGCCTGTGCCCCGGGGTGTCCCCTGTATTCACAGGAGCATCTCAAAAAAAGGGAGCTGTTTCTTACTATTTTGATTCTATGCTCTGCTGCCCGTCCTTAGCGGCGTTGTTTGACGACCAACGGGAGGAGTTCAGCC
>OGXN01000184.1_pt1 | contig 88038 bp, 66 predicted proteins | sample 1576281 | NCBI WGS metagenome assembly OGXN01 (sample SAMEA3541494, study PRJEB24748) | human gut metagenome | biome: human gut; feature: human-associated habitat; material: faeces | place: China | collected 2012
CACCGACACGCCCGTATAAGTCCTGCAATAAGCATTGTCCGTTCTCCAAATCACGCAAGCGTTTCTGGTTATTTTCGTCGTCCTTGTCAATGCCGAAAAATTCTAAGGTCTGCTTTATCTCGTTGATGTCGGTACTACGAAAGGCAAACTTCAAGCCGATATTGTTTTTCAGACTTTCCTTTGAAACGTCCCCAGAAGATTGGGTAACGAAGTACACGCCAGCCTGCATAGCTCGTCCAGCCCTTACCAGCTTGTTTGATAAGGTTTCTCCCTGTGCCACATTGAGGAACGCCCACGCTTCGTCAAGGTCTACAATCTTGAAAATGCTCCTGTCGCTGTGAATGAAGTCGAGGGCAAAGGTACTAATGACAATGAGCATAGATACCGATAATAGCTCTATCGTCGTATATTCCTCAAAGGTGGTGTCCTTGTCTGGAAGAACTAAATCCGCTACCTGTATGATGTTGAGCTGGTTGTCAAGGCTGATTGCGTTTGTTACAGTGCCGTCCGAGAACAGCAGATGTGCAAAGTCATAGTCCGTAAAGCTGTCGATATGTTCTGCTATGTTACGGGACAGCGGTGTATCTTCCTTTCGCAGTTCCTCAATGACAAGCAGAAGTCCTCGCTTGTCGCTTTGTGCCACGGTACGGATTGCCTTTCTAAGTACAGGGAATTTTTCGCCGTCCCTAGAGGAAATACCCGTCAAAAAGGTAAGTACATCAATCGCCAGACTTTCAGCGTCCTTAACGTCTTTCATAATCACGAACGGGTCAAGCAGTCCAGTGTTTTGTCTGTCGCTGGTAAGGTTTACGATATTGATTTCATGGGCGATTTCTGGCAATGTTTCTTTCCAGTTTCCACGCTCTGATTTTGGGTCTAAAATGACCGCTTGACCGCCAAACAGTACGGAATAATAAACAAGAAGATTGTTGCAGAATGACTTTCCACCGCCGAGCGAACCCACAAAGGCAGAAGCTAAAGCGTTGGTAACTGTGCCTTTCACACCTTGACTGGCAAGAGAGGGCTGTAAATACACATTTCTTCCTGTATCAACGGAATATCCGATATAGATACCTGTACTTTCTCCTAACTGCTGGGTCGCCCCAAAGCCAAGCCCTGCTAGAAAATCACTTTTGACATACTGCACATAGTCATTGATGTAACGCCTGCTTGCAGGAAGAAATTCTCCGTGCAGTCCCAGCATATCCCCAGCAGGACGTACCAGCTTCACGTTGAGGTCGTCATAAAAGTCCTTGACTTCATCACAACGGCGTTTCAGCTCGTCAAGATCGGGTGCAGACACCCGTATGACGTAGCTTAACTTGTACATGCTTTCCTTGCTCTGGTCGAGGTCAGCTTCCAATTCGTCCACGCTGTCCAAAGCGTCTACTACATTAGAAGTCGTTTCGCTTCCTGCATTGTAGGCGTGATTGTCGAGGTCTTTCAGCTCCTTTTTCTTGTTCCTTACTGTAGTCAATGCTTTCTTGTTTCCCACGATTTCCACATTCATGGAAGTGTCAACGGGAAAGGTAAACTGCTGTTGCTGGAAATAGAATATTTCAGACGACGGAAAATCCAGCTCCCCGACAATGGAATTGATTGTAAAGTAGGACACATAGCTTTCCATGTCCTCATGTTCCAGTCGTATGTATCGCTGGCTTTCCTCAATCAAGCACCTTGTCGGACGGATAAGGTCGTAGTATTTTAGCAAGGTTTCCTTTTTCAGCTTTCTTTTCGGTAGCTGGTACTCATAATCTTCATAGGTAATCCCGTTGACACCGTATAAATGCTCAATGAGATAGCCGAAGTCGTTCCTGTCCAGTCGTCGCACCTTGAAGCGTCGGGAGATTTTATTTTCCAATAATTTCTCCATTTTCATGTAACGGTTTATCTCGTCATTGGGCATGGAAACGAAGTCATTCATCAGCGTGTGATTGACTTCATGCAGAAACTCCTTGAATGTCAGCCATGCCGATTTCTTCATGCTCTTTAGGTTCAGCGGTTCGTCGGTTACTACCAGCTTGAATCCAAGAAAAAAGCGGTAGTCCACTTGATTGTCCCCAATCATGCTTACTAACGCTTCCGTCTGTTCGTCTATCTTCTGATAGGCGACTTCCTTTAGTTTTCCTGTAACCAGCTTTTTTGACTGTTCCTGTATGCTTCTTATCGAGCTTTCCGTCGCTATCTGCAAGGCGTGTATTTTTCCCTCACGGCTCTGTGCAATGAGCTGTCGAAAGTTGTCATGCACGATAAACTTCTGCTTTGCGGACAAAAAGCTGTAATTGTAGGGTATCAGCTCATAATAGGCGAATACCTCATTGTCGGTATTCCACACAAGGTTATTGTCGATATACTTAATCGGGTACATGGTTCACGTTCCTTACTGCCGTGATAGTTTCATTCAAGACTTCCTTTCGCAGTTTCACGGCTTTTCCTGCATAAGTGATTTTTGGTCGCAAGGCATAGGTTATCTGTGATTTCAAAAAGCTGTACGGCTTCTTTCCGTCAAAAGTTTTCTGGCTCATAAACCAAGTGAGGGCAACGGGAATACCGAAGTATTTTAAGAACGCTCCCTCAATCATGGATAAGGGTGGTAAGTCCCCAAACAGAATGATGATGAACTCGGTTATCACGAACCAGCTTATCTGGGTAAAGGTAACGGGAAAGGGTAAGTTAAAGTCATTGATTGCATACAGCACTTTTTCCACGTTCCAGATACCCGTATAGGATTTAATCTTCTTCATGCTTTCAGCTCCTTTCTTTTAATGGAAAAAGGGACAGCTTTTTTACTGTCCCCAAATAGAAATAAGCTGTCAGAAGCAACACTTTCTGTTGCTGATCTTCCAGCTCTAGTATGGTATTTCACACATTCCTCTGCCAGTATCAATAAATGTTCCCTCAAAAGATAAATCTCGTCCGAACGCTTCATAGTCAATATAATTCTGCAAGTTAGAGGGAATATCTCCTAATGCCTGCAATTCATCAATGTAGTAGTAGGCAATGTCGGTCATATTTTCGCAGTCTGGATAATAGAAAACCTCGTCATAATGTTCCACGACTTCCTCTAAACTTCCATAGTGGGAGATAAACTCGTCTAATGCTTCCACAATATAGTCGGGGAGTTCTTCTATCTGTTCATACATGGAATGGAGTTCTTCAATGGAAACATACTCCCCGATTTCAATAGGAAAGTTTTCGGTATCATGAATTGCGTATTCCTCATAGTATTCATTCAGCCCGATACGCTCTGCCACGTCGTCCTCGTCAATAGGGAACGTAAACCAAGCACCGACAAGCTCGCCCTCGTTATATTTCCCAAGATTGGCGATATAGACCGCCATATCCTCATAAGCCATAAGCACCACCTCTTCCTTACTCTGGTATCTCAAAGATACCGTGTTCCGTTTCTATGAAGCGTCCGTTTGCTTTCAAATCATCAGCGTAGGCTTCATAATCGAAGTAGTATTCTTGACAGTCCTCGGACAAGTCCCGAAAGGCTGGGTCAGTTTTTGCCTTTTGCCTTGCAACGTCAATCATGCTCTTGCAGTCTGGATAGGAGAGTATCTCATTTCTGTAATTATAAAGTTCTTCCAGATTTTCATAGTAGACAAGAAAAGCCTTGTATTCTTGCCGTATGCTGTCTGGTAGTCGCTGATACATTTCGTACAGCTCGTTAAGTTCCAGTATGGTTGTATCTTCCCGTACTTCATCAGCAAAGGGAAGCTCCTTGTCTGTGATATAGTAACTGTCATTTTCTGCGTCTATTCCAAGCACTTCCTCAAAGAGTGCGGTATCTATCGGCAAATCAAACCAGCAAGCTCGGATTTCTCCGCTTATCGGTTCTTTCGTTTCCACCTGTACCCTTGCTTCCTGCATAGTTCCTCACGTCCTTTCTGCTGTTCCATGACAGCCTGCAATGTCTGCCAGCTCATGCCGAACACATATCTTGAAAAATCTTCAAGCTGTTTCGTGTCATAGTCGGCAAGCGGTAATCGCTTCATTTCATGCCACACCATACGCTTGTGGTAAGGCAAATCCGAGATATACGGACAGCCGATTTTTGCCTGCATATCTTCAAAAATATCTTTCATGTAATCACTCCAATCTTAAATTTGGGTATAGAAAAAACAGTCAATCATAAAGACTAACTGCTTTTTTATGTCTATTCTTCATCTCTAAACTTTTCTAAAACATTACTCCAAAGAGGTTGAGCTTCTGGAAAAACTTCATCATGCGTTTTAAAATATATTTCTCGGATAACATCAATCCAATTATTTATATTTTGCATAGCAAGGAGACCATCTCCATATGGAAAAATATTTAAGAACATACTCGTAATCTGTGCTAAAGATATGGCTGAATGTTCTGCAGGTGTCGTCATTCCATAATCACTTCTACCAACTGGGATAACATTTTCTGTCCTCATATTACCCAAACGTGCAAATGTTCCCTGTGGAGAGGCATGAACAGTTTTATTTGCTAAATCATACTGTTTTCTCCAGACTTTTGTATTCATATTACAATGAGTTTGAATGTCATTAAAACTTATATATTTTTTTCTAGGAGAAAACAGACCACTTGCTCGTGCCCATTCATATCTATCGTCTGATTCGCTTGCTTCAATAAATTCCTTTGCAACTTTTTCTCCATTTTCTGTTATAAATGAAGCTATTATGGAAAGTTCGTACATAGAACGCCATCTGGCATATGCTCCATCTGCAAACCCATTTTTCATAAGAGTAATAATTTCAAGAAATTCTTGTAAAGCTCGCCCATGGATATGGAGCATGGCTGTGAAAGTGTTATGATGTTTAAATTTTTCTTCATAACTCAAATCATTAACATAATTTACATAGGCTTCCACAGCTTCCAAAGTCATAATATACATTGCTTCCGAAGCGACAAAACCTTTATACCATTTCTGTTCTTGTTTAATTATAAATTCATCTTCTTCTGCACGAAAAGCCATGACTTCTTCAAACATCGTTTCTCTCATATACTGAGTAGTATCGTCAGCCATTTTGAAAAACATTTCTCTGAATAAATCGCTCAAATCAATTTTTTCTAATTTCTTTGTAATTTCTTTAGCTTCTTCTACAGTTTCAGCTTTCTCAAGTCTTTCTTTTACAATTTCTAAAAAAGTATCTTGCAAAAAAGTTGACACTCCATCTTTTGCCATATTTTATTCCACCTTTACCAATTTTTATATACAAATTATAACATCTTTAAAGGTGAATGGTACTCTCTTTATGCTCCAATAATCTTATTGAACAGGTCAAGAAGCACGTCTTTTACTCCGTCTGCATTGAATACCAATCCGACGGCGATTAAGGCAATCACAAGGAAACCGACAAGTTTGGAAAACTCTCTCTTAAATCCTAAGTAGATGCCGATTACCACGATTGCCATTAGCACTAAAGACTGTGCGTTGCTTAAAAACCATTGATACAAATTTTGCCCGAAATTCATTATTCCTCATTCCTTTCCATGTTGATTGTTTCCATTTTTTCGTCTGCCAGCTTACCAGCCTGTACCACACACATTGTTATAATACCCATACCACAGCCCAGCGTTACCAGCAGTAAATCCTTGATTAGTTCCTGCATTTTTCATCACTCCTTTTCGATAAGTTCCGTAACAGGAGCGGTCTGTTGTTTGATTATCTGCTCATGCTTTTCCGTGAGCTTTGCGTGCTGTTCAATGTTCTTCAGATACTCCGTGTTGTTTCCTGCGTCAATCCGTTTCAGCATTTTCAAGGTGGGTGCTACCTGTCTTGCTATCCAGTTGAGTGTCCTTGAAAGGGTATAAGGTTCTGGCTGTGTCGTCAGCTTCAAAGGCTCTCTGCCTTTTCCAATGAACCACGCCCAGCGGTCATTGAGCTTCCAGTCCTCACGCCGTTTATCTTCTTCTATATCCACAAAACGGAGATAGCGGTTGATGATGGAAAATGCTGTCCTTTCTGCGTCATAGTGGGTCAGCAAGTCCCTTACGGCGTAGTAGGCACGCTCATTTTTCAAGCGGATTTCAAAGCGGTTCTTAATGAGTGCTTCCGAAACGGGAATCCCCAGCTTTGCGTACTGTTCATAGTTCTTCTCATAACAGCAGAAATACACCTCGCTTTTCAATGAACCGATATATAGCGTGTGTCCCATACCAGCCTTATCCTGTTCCTGCTTCCTTATCAGCTCCCCAGAAGCGTAGGACTTAAAGGAACGGAATACCGAGATACATTCCTCACGGTTGCATTTTTCTGTCAGTTCTGGAATATCCAGTATGCCAGCTCTGTCATTTATCGCAAGGTCAAGACGCTTCATCACACCGCCCTCTAAGAGTGTGTCCATGAGGAAGTCATACCAGCTCCGTTCCTGTGCCACAAGATAGCTTTCAAACTGGCGACAGCCTTTTCCTTTCAGTTCCAGCAGGACACCTTTTTCCTCGTCAGCAGAAGTAAAGACGAAGATATCGCCTAAGTAGTAATGCTCCGTGTAGCTGTAAAAGCCGTAGTTCTCATGGAGCATATAGTTGATGTTCAGTTTCAGCACGTCCTTGATGATGTGCTGTATATCCAAAGTAGGGAAACGGATACGCACATAGTCGAACAGCAGGAACAGGGGGGCTTCTGGATTGAATCTTTCCAGTGCTTCCAGAAGTTTCAGCTTCATGCCGTTTGTCAGATGGACTTTTCCTGCTTCGATACGGTTCAGATGTTCTCTGCTGATACCAGCCATGAGAGCAAGTCGTTTCTGCGATACGCCGTAAGCGTTCCGCTTTTCCATAAAGTCTGTTATCCATTGTGTTTCATTCAGTCGTGATACCCCCAGTCTGTAAAAAGTGTGACATTTTCAAGTGATTGTCACTTTCCGTAAAAAATACCGAAAAGCCTTGTACCCTGTACTGTTTCCGATATTTTTAGGACTGTTTCCTGTTGATTTGTGCCCCTCTGTTAGATACCGAGGGGCTGATATGCTGGCGTGGCTGACGCCACACCAGCAACGGCTCGTCCGAGCCGACGACTTTTGCTTCGCACGTCGCCGTCCCGTCCTGCCGTCTATGCGTTATCCCTGCAAGCTCATTCCCGTGTAAATCACGATACAGTCTGTATCATCACACAGGCACTTTTCCTCGGTTTCCTTGTCTACTTCATACTCACGGCATAAAGTCTTGAAATTCTCCTTATCTGCTAACAGGAACATATAACGAAATAGAATCCCAAGTATAGACATTTCCTCGTCAAGCTCCACAGAAAACAGCAGGGGAAGCTCCAATTTATCCTCAGCAAACTGTTCCATAAGGTTTGCCAGTGTATCGTGAAAGGCTTCTTCTGGATATTCTTCATATCCTCGATAATCTGTATCTGCTGTAAATTCCAAGTCCGAAAGAAATTTCTGAAATTCCAGTCCAAAGCAGACGGTCATTTCTCCAAAATCATTTTGCAGTACGCTTTCTAAGCTGTAAGTAAGTTTCATTCTTCTATATTCTCCTTTCTCTGGTGTGGCACGTCCCCTCGTTTGAGGGCAAGCGTGCCGATTGTTTGTAAAAAGTCATGCCCCTTTGGTACAAGGGGAGTGTAAAATTCAGATATAACGCTCGTACCTACATCACAGTACCCACGTCCCTTGATAGGCTTCTGAAAAAACTGTTTCTTCACGTCTGAACCGAACAGCATACCATATCCTAATTCGCTGATACGCCCAAGCCCTACACGGAAGTTGAAGTTATCCCTTATCCCGTCGCTGAAATATTTTGCGTCTGGTCGCTGGCACGCAACGATAAGGAAATATCCTGCCTGCCGTCCCAGCATGACGATTTTCTTTAGCTGGCTTAACAGGCTCATGCTTTCCTTTGTCCCCAGCATTTCCAGAAAAGCGACGTATTCATCAAAGATAAGGAAGCAGGGCGGTAAGCCAAGATAGGAGTAGTTCTCGCCCGTCTTATAGTTCTTATGCTGTTTCATTTCCTCGCTTCGCCGTACCATGCCCTCATAAAAGGCATTGACACAGGCTATCATGTCGTCCTTTGTATGGTAGACGTTTGGCAGGACTGTCCCCAAGTCCGCAAGGTCAGCATTTTTGGGGTCGAGTATATATAGCTGTGCGTTGGTCTGCAATAAGGCTTCAATGATAGTCAGCAGAAAATAGGTCTTACCACCACCCGTTCCACCAGCGATAAGGGCATGGGGGAGCTTGTCATATTCCCACACAAGATTTTTCATCAGCCGTAAGCCCCCGTGTTCTGCCTTTACTTCGTCAATGGAAATGCGGTTTGCTATCATGTCATAAAGCAGGGTGTACTCCACATACCCGTCATACAGGGTCTTGTCCGTCAGCTCGCAGTACAAGCCACTTTCCAGCTTGTCCTCTAATCTTAAAAGCTGGTCTTGATATTTTCCTAATGTGATTTCACAGCGGATATGAAGCAGTCCCTTTTCCGTCTGGTAGTACATCTTCGGAAACCAGACGATTTTTTCCCTTGATCTGCCTTGCAGGTTAGTGAAAAAACCGCTGTCCGTTTGTGTTTCTGCTTCATACCACCTGTTTTCCAGTATCATTCTTGCCAGCTTTTGACGGTGCAACAGCCTTTTAAAGCTGTCATAACAGTAGCGGTAAAATAGAAAAGCGACCAATGCACAAACACCAGTCGCTATCAAAATCGTTATGAAATTGTAAGGGGAAAGCGTCAGTCCGTTGTCTAACAGGCTGAAATGCTCCCAATCGGTACGCAGAAGCTTCTCCATGTTCAGTAGCAGTAGAACAGCCACGAACAGGGACAGGAGCGTACCAGCACAGAAACGATACACAAGGTATCTGTCGGAAGCTCTGATACGCTTTCCCTTGCATTTTAGTTGTATCATAATCCTCCTTTCTAACAAAAAAGCAACCAATACAGGTTGCTTACAATAGATATATTTAGGAACTTTAATTTTGGCGGGGTTTAGAGGATTTGAACCTCTGGGCTTAGTTCCACTAAAAACACTCGCATCTAGTATGAAACAATCATCTGTACTACAAACCCCACTACAGCCCGTAGATACCGCCAGACAACCTGTCATTACTAATTCCATAATGTTACTCCCTTCAAAAGAAAATGCCATTCGGTATTTACCCATTAGGTTTGTTTCAACGGAAAATGACAGTCCCATTACTAGTAAAAATGCGATTGCTTGAATGGATATAAAGAACATCTATATTCTATCAAAAATAATAGTAATATTCAATGCTGGGAGTTATTGTAATTTTAGACGTTATAATTCTAGATAATGTTACATGTAGAATTTAATTATCTTGCAAATAATATTCCTCAAAATTATATTCTGCATAAGAAGAAAGATGAAATGAATGTATAATACATTTTTCAATACCCAATGTAAGATGATGAAAAAAGAACCCTGCTAATTCTTCTCTTGAAGTTTCATTTAACAGAATTGCAGATTTAATTGGATATATAGCACCTTTTTCTATATGTACAGGAAAAGGATATGTTAATTCCTTTTCAGATTGTCTTTCAAAAAATGAACCTTTAATACGGTCTTTTGTTAATTTATAAAAGAAACAACCCTTATTTATAATTAAAATGCAATTATGTCTTAAAGCTATGTCAAACCCTTGATAAATTTCATCAAAGTCGATAGATTGTAAATTGAAATTAACATCATCGCAAATAAGAAACGAGCATATACTATCAAACTCGTTAAAACAATCACTTTCTTGTTGACGCTTCTGTTTTATTCTTTCAAACTGTAATGCCTTGTTTTTTGCCATTTTTTGAAGTGTTTCTTTGAATTGTGTTTTATTTAAAGAGGATTTAATCTCTCCAATTCCTACCACAGTTTCAACAGGGAAAAAATTTACTGAATTTTCTTGAATTAAAGGTATTGTGTTATTATCGTAAATAACAATGTCGCATTGAGTACTAACTGTATCTTTAGATGTTAAAATAAATCCATCTCCTATACCGTAAGACTTTTTCAAAAGCATTTTAAGTATATTTTTGGTAGTTTCTTCTCTGTATTTGCCAAATTCCCCTGGATGTATAAGAGTATCTCCATGGGCTTTAAAAATACTTTCACTATCATTGGAAAAAATGTTAACAAATTCTCTAAGTTTTTGTAAATAGATATTCATAAATATTGAGTTTGCCATAAAAACCTCCTATAAATAAATCTAAAATAATTATATCAATCTTACTTTAATTAGGCATTACTTTTTAGCTTGAAAATTAAGATTTTTTTGGGGTTTCATTTTTAAAATAATATCGTCAGCCTTGATATACCAGTCCACATCAGCACCTCGGTAGTTGGCATTTGCCACTGTATCGACAACAGGATTGATAAGTTCCACCTCGGCGTTGTATTCAAATTCCTTTAACGGAACACTGGCAGGAATGGACACCTGTATCATACGTCCCTGTGTATGGCTTTTCAAGTCGTATGTTCTTTCCTTGATTTCTGGCGATACAGAGCCGTCCTCATTCTGTAAATGCACCTCACGTCTTAAAGCGGAAAATTTCAACATTCCGAATGTCTTTTCCTTATCTACTACAATTCCGTTTGCTAATCTCATAATGTGATACCCCCTTATCTCTTTTCCTCTACTAGCAACATATCATCAGCCAGCAGGATATAGTTTGTGAATCCTCGTCCATTGATGTTATACCCGTCTGTGGTAATGCGTGGGTTGATAAGTTTTACTTTCTGCTCTGGTTCAAAATTTTTATCCCCAGCTTTGGCAGGGAGCAGTACCACAATATCATCTGCTCGCTGAATGTCGGAATAGAGGTTATAGCTTCGGGCAACTACCGCTGTGCGTCCGTTGATTCTCTGCTGTTGCACCTCATTTTCCCCTGCAAATTCCAGATTGCCGAATGTCTTTTCCATGTTCGGCACGACAAATTTTAATTCCATATACTTTTACCTCTTTTCTTTCTTAAATGTATAATGGGGAGCTACACTCCCCAAGCCCCTAGTGGACTGTATTTTTCCGTCATTCTGCAAACAGATTGACGGAAAAAGTACAGTGAAAATTATGATTTTCAGTCTGCCACAGCTTCGGCGGAGAACGTGCTTTGTGCTTCCTCATATCTCTACCGCCTTATGATTTCTTAGTCTTGCGTTTCTTTAGATAAAGCGTTCCTGCAAGTCCAACACTAGAGAGAGCAAACAAGCCCATGAACAATCCCACGTTTGTTCTGTCGCCAGTTTTCGGGCTGTCGCTCGGTGTATGCGGTGTTTCTGGTGTAGGTTCTTCTGGGACTTCTGGCTTTTTATTGACGGTTACGGTCTGTCCCTTGTCGTCTATGTCCTTATGCTCCGTTACCTTTTTCGGCTCGTCTGGATTGCTCAAATCGTATAGTTCCTCATACGTTACCAGTTCTTTTCCTGCCAACTCGGAAGCGTCAAAGGTAAAAGCAATCTGCACTTCCATGTGTTCGCTGTCTGCTGTAAAGGTGTAGTCATTCTCTACACGCTTTCCATTGATGATAAGCTCGGCGTTTTCGTCCTTAATCATCTGCCAGCCTACAAGCTGATATTTCACTCCGACTTCCAAGCCGTCCAGCGTTACGGTATCAATGATTGTTACGTCCCTGTCTGGCTCAATCTCTTTCTTGCCGTTCTTGTCCGTAGCTGTGGTATGGATTTTGATGATACGTTCCGTAATGAGAACGGTCTGTCCTTCATCGCTGATGTCCTTATGTTCGGCAACCTTTTTCGGATTTTCTTTGTCGGTCATGTCATAGAGTTCTTCAAAGGTTACTAGGTTCTTACTGCCAAGAGCAGAAGCGTTGAATGTATATTCCATTTCAATTTCCATGTCCTCATTGTCGGCAGTAAAGGCATAGCTGTTTTCCACACGCTTTCCGTTGATAAGAAGTTCGGCATTTTCCTCTTTCAACATCTGCCAGCCTGTAAGCTGATACTCTATGCCGATTTCCAAGTTGTCCAGCTTCACGGTGTCAATGACTGTTACCTTATTTCCAGCAACGATAGACTTCTCGCCCTCTGGGTCTGTGGCTTTGGTACGGATATTGATGATACGCTCCTTAATGGAAACGGTCTGCCCGTCGTCCTCAATATCCTTGTGTTCCGCTACCTTTACAGGCTCGTCCCTGTCGCTAAGGTCATAGAGTTCTTCAAAGGTTACAAGGTCTTTACCGCCAAGGGCAGAAGCATTGAATGTATATTCCATTTCAATCTTCATGTCCTTATCATCAGCGGTAAAGGTATAGCTGTTCTCCACACGCTTTCCATTGATGATAAGTTCGGCGTTTTCATCTTTTATCATCTGCCAGCCTTTGAGCTGATACTTTGTGCCTTTCTTCAAGCCGTCCAGCTTCACGGTGTCAATGATTGTTACCTCTTTTCCAGCAACGATAGACTTCTCGCCGTCTTTGCTGGTTGCTGTGGTATGGATAGAGATTTCTTCCTCGTAATCGTCGGTCAATGTACCTAAATCAATCACAAGATTGTTTCTTGATACGATGATTTCAAACGGCGGAATGAGCTGGAAGCCCTCGTTGCTTTCACAGCGTAGTTCCTCAATGATGTAGGTATCATACAGCAATGCACCCTTGCTGTCGTCTGGTTCAGAAGCACCGAACCAGATACCGTCCTCGCTGGTCTGTCCTGCATTGGTATTGTGCTTGTGGGAAGCCCAGTCAGAGGAAGTGGAGAACTGCCCGTTCTTGTCCGTTACGATAACATGGCTTTCTCCCGTAGTCTTGCTTGTGATCCTGAACGGAACATCAGCAAGACGCTGGTGTGTGCCAGCTCCAATCTTCACGCCCTCAATATCCCCACGTTTCACTTGATTGTAGATTGAGGTATCTTTTCCCGTAAGGTCAACGATTTTTCCATTCTCCGTGATAGAGAAGTCAATCGGTTTTGCACCGTCTGTCAGATAGCCCTCTGGTGCTTCACTCTCAACGATACGGAAATTTCCGTAAGGCAAGAGGTCAGCGGAAGTAGAAGCGATACCGTCAATGCCTGTACGGATTTTCTTTACCACTTCATTCTTCTTATAAAGTTTTCCCTCTACCAGTACGGGACTGTCATTAAGGGAAGTGATAGAAAATTCAGCGTCTTTCAAGGTCGCACTTCCTTGTCCGCTGGTGTCGCCAGTTTCTAAATCTCGTTTCTGGATTTTCACACCGCCACGGATAACCTTGTCAGATACCTTGTATTTGTTGCTTCCAGAAAGCACAGCAAGGTCGCCGTCCTCGACAATCTGTGTAACATACAATCCCTTTATCTGTTCCTCGCTACCGTCAGCCTGCATATATGCACCGTCCAGCAAATATCCGTCTGGTGCTTTCGTTTCTTCCACGGTCAGCGTTCCCAGAGGAAGCACGTTCTTTCCAGCCTGTGTATAGAAGCTATCCCCAGATACCTTATATTTGTCAGCCAGACGGGTAACGTAGTGGACTGCACCCTCGCTGTCTGTTTCAGCGATTGTCTTTGTAACCCAAGTCCTTGTTGCCTGTGCTGGGAGATTGTCCTTTGTATAGAAGCCGTCATAATACTTCCATGTGAACTCCGCACCCTCTAGGGAAGCGTCGCCCTGTGCATTGTGCTTCTGTGTTTCCATGTCGATTTTAAACAATTCAATCAGAGTGTCTGTTGCCTTTGGCGTATCAGATACGTTCAATGTCGCTGTCTTGCCAGCTTCAACCTTTAAGGAATAGACGTTCTTATCCACCTTATATCCAGCAGGAGCAGACAACTCTTTGACATACAGCGTTCCAGCTCTTACTTCCACGGTTTCGGTATTTCCGCTTTCATCAGTCGTCAAGGTAGCAATCTGATTTTTACAGTCCTTGTCGGCATATACGCCGTAGGTAGCACCAGCGATTGAGTAAATCCCGTTGCCGTCCGTGATAGATGAATTATCGGAAGCCTTTTTCAATGTGGCATTTCCGACGGCAAGTTTCGCCCAGAACTGTCCCAGCTCCTGTCCCTTGCCAGAGTAGATATAACCGCCACAGTCATAGCGTCCCTTATTCTCTTTGACAAAGGCTTTTGCACCCTTGAACACTTCGTCCTGTGTCGCTTTCGGGATTTCATCATAGGAAGCTCGCACGTTGTCGCACTTCCAGCCAAGATGAACGCTCAATCTCTGCCAGACAACACATTGTTCCAGCAGATAGACTTGCTTGTAGTTTAATTCCTTATGACTTGCCCCATACTGCTTGACGTATTCCAGAGAAAGGGCGACGTCCGCTATCTGGTCGGCACTCATGCGTGTGCTTGCGTCGGCTCTGGTCTTGTAGCCAGCTTCAAAGTCCGTGTTGATGTCGATACAGTAGGCTGTTTCTCCCTCAACGGTCATAAGACTTTCGTGGAATACAGAAGAAATACTGCCGTCATTCATTACCTTTTCAATGACCCCAGCCGTTGTCTTGCCGTCCGTCCAGTATTGCTTTTCGGAAGCATGAACGGAAGTCGGAAGTGAAGTAGCGATTGTTGCAAGGGCAAGAAAGCCTGTGCATAGTCGCTTGATAAGTCCTTTCATTTTTCATTCTCCTTTCGTTTGGGTAATAAAATAGCCGTCCATTTCTGAACGGCTGGAAATAGAAAAGGAACGTCTTTTCTGGCGTTCCATAGTCTATAAAAATTAAGATATTGAGGATTTGTCATTCACTTTGAATAATACAATATCAAATGTACTTCATTGCATTATGATTGCATTTTTTCATTTTTTTATATTACTTTATAGCTTTTTATATTGCCTTAAAATGGCTTAAAATCAACGATTTTTGCTAATACTCCGCACTGTCGGTCTGGAGTTTGAATAGTAAACAAAAAGCCGGGAAGCCGCATAAACAGCGGATTTTCCGGCTTTTGATGTGGGGCGTGATACCTTTTTGATACCTATATAGCTAAAACTGAGAATTTACTTTTGAGAGTAAATCTTTGAAAGCAGTTGTTTTATGTACTTTACTTAAAGGTTCAGAACATGTAGCAAGATAATTTAATGCGTCTACAATAAAAACATTTTTACAATGAGAACCATGAGCAGCACATAATTTTTTAAATCTCCGATTAGCTTTAGGGGTATCAAGATCCATGAGTAAAATGGGATCATCCATTAAGTTGAGCAAACATACAAGCGCCTTGTTGTCAAAATTCTTGATAAATTCTTTATAATATGGCAAAGCTCCTTCATCAACACCTTCTCTATATCCATTACCATTTCCAGAATAACAAATAACAATTGTTTTTACCCAATCGGACAATATGCTTTGAGGTATATTTCCAGATATGGGTAAAAGTGTTTTTAATTGCCGTGCCCAAGGTTCTTCATTATAAAAATTATTGATGCTATTGTGGGTGGTCATTAAGTTGGCTAAAGAATCTCGAATTTCTTGAGCAATGCTATCTTCATCTTTGTATGATAAACCGTCAACAACAAGAAGAAAATCATTGGCTTTACCTTTTCGTGTAACATCTCCATTTTTCCTAAAATAGCCAAATTTTTCTCCAATGGAATGTTTTTTTGGCTCGCTACTGAGATTCCAAACATACCTTGCGATTCCCTCAATATTAGAAGAAACATTTGTGTTAATATTGGAATCTGTATACATACCAAAAATAGTTGAAAGAAAATCTTCAATCATAACTTTGGGAAGTTCTGCAATGCTTTCTCCAATATATTTAAAGTCTGATTCGGGTATAACACTGGTGCGCATATTGTAAAGTAACTGTTTCAATTTAACAGCTTCTTCGTTTGGAGTAGCATTGATTGCATATTTTATACAATTATTTAACCAACTTAATAAATCAAATGCACTGATTTCGCTATCATTAGGATGTGCTGCACTGGAATGGTTTCTCATATAGTTTATAAATTTGAATACTTCAAAAACGTGATCGGTTATTAGCCCCATTCTATTGCATGCATGAAGTAAATCAAAATCAGAAATTTGAGAAAGGTCATCTTCAGTTCGTAAATTTTTGTAACGGTTATTTAATTCGGAACTAACTTTTAAAAAATAGTCTAAGTCAAAATTAACAATCATTTTTCTTAAACTTTTTATTGTTTCGTTCCAAAGATAGGTAACAGCTCCGTCAAATAACCCTGCGGCAACAGAGGAAAGAAAACGAGTTAGATAGGTGGCGAATTGTCTGTTTTCAACTGATATTTTTTGTATTTCTGATTCAATGGAATTAATAACAATTTGTCGTTCCTCGATAGGTGCTAAGATGCCTTCGACAGGTAAGCCTAAATTAACAAGGTAGTTAGTAAAAGGTTCATTAAAATCGCTTATAGAAGATTGAATCTCATTTTTTATTGTCGTTAAATCATTCATTATACTATATCCTTTCTTTTATGGTATTGTGGTATTTATGTTCTTCTCCATTGGTAACTGCATTTTTTGTCATCTTTTCCATTATAATCAACTTTACTACTCGTAGCAGGCCAGTTGATTTTCCATTCAAAATACTCGTCCTCTGAAATCTCTCCGCTTTTTAACTGCTCTTTCCGCAGACACCACTCCCGCATGAAATCATTGACTAATCCATACTCTAGCCACATACCCACCGGGGCATGTGCAGGCCAGTCGTCATTGTCATAGTAACGCACTGATTTATCATCAGAAGCGTTGCACTTGCCGGGATTGCGTACAAGCTGAAATAAATGGATCGTGCTACGGTCATCTTCATCAAGCCAAAGGAATGTAAGCATAATATCTTCGGCACAACCGGGAGTGACGCCAATAAAATGAATATAATTGACGTTCAGTATCTTTGCCATTTCCATTAAAGTGTTGTTTTTGGGAACACGGTAGCCGGATTCATACTGTGCGATACGAACATCAGCATTGCGTTCCTCATATCCCAATTTCAAGCCCAATTCACGCTGTGTCAAGCCCCGGAACGTGCGTATTCTCTTTATTCGTTCTCCTAATACCATAGTCATGTATCCTTTCTGAAAATTAGAGTGATTGTTTTAAAATTATCATGTTACATCTGCCCCACAACTCGTCTTTATATGCAAATACATCTTTGTCAATCTTTCTTTCAACAAATCCGACTTTTTCATAACATTGCTTCGCTGATGTGTTTTCATTGAAAACATTTAGCTGAACTGCTTTTGCACCGGTTATCTGAAAAGCGTATTGCAGAGCAAGATTCAGCATTTCTTTTCCGTAACCTTTTCCACGTTTTGTTTTATCAACAATTACAAATTTAAGAAAACCGATATTGTCTGCTGTATTGACAGAATAACAGAAGAAGCCTACTGCCTGTCCGCTGTTTTCAGTTGCTACATAAGCACTGTCCGTCCAGTCCATTGCATTTCTCTCTAATAAATCATGGAAAGATTTTCGTGTTATGGGGTAAGTCAAAAGATTTGCACACCAAAAAGCATGAGTTCTTTCGTCATCAATCCATTTTGATACATATTCGTAATCTTTGTTTGGTATATATGGTCGGATTCTCATAAATGGAATGTCCTTTCTTTAATTACAGGAGGTACACCATAATATATTCTTCTTCATTCTCCCTTACAATTTCAAAACCAATCTTTAAATACATCTTTGCCGCATAATTGTCTTTTTGAACAGAAAGAGAAACCCGGCTGTACCCATGTGATTTAAGCAGGGCAAGAATTTCTTTCATCATAGCCGTTCCAATGCCAAAGCCCCGGTATTCTTTATAAAGAGAGATTGCCAAAGAGGGCGTTTCATCATCTATATGTCCGTAATCGTTCATAATGCGAACCCAAACAGCACCGACAATCTTACCGTCAACCTCTGCTGCTAATCCCCAATCATCTTTGGATTCCCCGAAACGCTCAACATAAACCTGTAATTCGGGAGATGTAATGATGGTTTTAGGTGGAGGTTCGATACCCTCTGGAACAAAAATTGCTTCATATAGAAAATTATCCAGTAACGGATATTCCTGTTTTTGTATTTTTCGTATCGTTACGTCCATAGCTGGCCTCTCAATTCTGTATTCTCCATATATTCTAGCATAATGCAGATAATACAGCAATAAAAACTTATCAGAAATGCTAAATTTAATAAAAAAGATAAGTTTAACAAATAAGCTATTGACAATAACAGAAATGTTAAGTATAATTCAAATACAGAACTTAACAAAAACGCTAAACAAAAGGAGGGTATTGAATGAGGAATGAACTATTTGTAACTGCCGGGGAGGTAGCGCAGGAGTTGGGTGTTTCCAAACCATTTGCTTACAAATTAGTACGACAGATGAATGAGGAACTGGAAGAAAAAGGTTTTATCACAATCGCCGGACGTGTCAGCAGAAAATATTATGAAGAAAAATTCTACGGCATGGCGCAGGCGGCGAACTAAGGAGGGCGGATTATGGCGGCATATAAAGATGAACAGCGTGGAACGTGGTATGTATCGTTCCATTATTATGACTGGACGGGGAAGAACTGCCGGAAAGTCAAGAGAGGTTTCAAGACAAAAAGAGAAGCTACGGAGTGGGAACACCATTTCCGCATGAAAGAAGCGGCTGACTTGGATATGACTTTCGGGGAATTTGTGCAGGCGTATACAAGAGATATGAAGCCGAAGCTGAAGCACAATACTTGGCTGACAAAGGAGCATATCTTACGCACAAAATTGCTACCGTACTTTGAGAACAAGAAAATGTGCGATATTCGTGCAAAAGATATTATCCAGTGGCAGAATGAGCAGATTTCCTATCGTGATGAAAAAGGAAAGCCCTATGCGCCGACTTATCTGAAAACTCTGCAATCTGAATTGAGCGCATTATTTAATCATGCGGTGCGGTTTTACGAATTAAAAAGCAATCCTGTTGTCAAAGCCGGGCCGCTTGGGAAAGGGAAAGCAGAGGAAATGCTTTTTTGGACGAAAGAGGAATATCTGAAATTCATTGAAAAGGTAAAAGACAGGCCGTATTCCTATCAAGCATTTCAAATTTTATACTGGTGTGGCTTGCGTGTTGGCGAACTTTTAGCACTCACGCCGCAGGATATAGATTTTGATAACAAGGTCATTCGGATAACAAAATCTTATCAGCGGTTAGAGGGAAAAGATGTGGTAACAGACCCAAAAACACCGAAAAGCAAGCGCAATGTCAGTATGCCGGACTTTTTGTGTGAGGAATTAAAAGAGTATCTCGGCAGGCTGTACGGACTTCTCCCGACTGACCGTATCTTTCATCTGACAAAAAGTTTCCTACACCATGAAATGACGAGAGGGGCAGGGAAAGCAGGGGTAAAGCGCATTAGAATCCACGATTTAAGGCATTCGCACGTTTCGTTGTTAATCAGCATGGGATTTTCAGCGGTATCAATCGGGAACAGGGTAGGGCATGAAAGCGTGGATATTACGTTTCGATACGCCCATATGTTCCCGACAGAACAGATACAAATGGCAGAGTTGTTGAACGCAGAATTTAAGGAGGGTACAGAAGCATGAGCGGCACACACAAATATCCAACAATCAGTTTTCGCATTTCTCCCAGAGAAAGGGAAGAAATCGAAGCAAAGATTTTTGCAAGCGGCATGAAAAAGAAAGATTATTTTGTCCGTTCCTGTATTTACAATCGTGTATGTGTGGTAGGGAAGAAAGAAACAGTATATCAGATTGTGGAAAAATTACAGGAAATGCAGAGCCGTATGGAAGAACTGGCAGAGCAGATAAAAGGCGAAAAGCCGGAGGTCACTACCGAAGAAATCAGAGAATTACAGACGACATATGAGGATATGTTGAAAGCAATCCTTTGGGTATTGGACGGAGCAAAATATCTGTGGCAGGGAAGCACCAACAGAGAAGAAAAAAGCCCCGACAGCGGCAACTGTTAGGGCTGTGATAACTGGAAAACCTCTGTTATCAACCTCACAATACAAGTATAGCAGAGGTTTCTTCCAGTGACAACGATTTTTCAGAAATGGAGGGCATTATGGAAGAAACAAAAACAGAATTACAGTTGATTAAATTGTCAGAGATACAGTCGCAAGAAGTTTCTTGGCTGTGGTTTCCCTTTATCCCCTATGGCAAGTTGACAATCGTACAAGGCGATCCGGGGGACGGAAAGACAACATTTATTCTGAACATAGCGGCTAAGCTGTCTATGGGAGAAGGTTTAGACGGTGGAATGAACTTTACAGAGCCTTTGAATGTAATCTATCAGAGTGCGGAGGACGGTCTTGCCGATACGGTAAAACCCCGCTTAGAACAGGCAAAGGCAGACTGTGAGAAAATCTCGGTTATTGATGAAAAGATAAAATCCCTTTCCATGATAGATGAACGCTTGGAAGAAGCTGTTATAAAGACGGGCGCAAAGCTGCTGATTTTAGACCCGATACAAGCCTATTTGGGCGGCGGTATGGATATGAACCGTGCGAATGAAGCAAGGGACATGACAAAGAAGTTGGCGGCACTGGCAGAGAAATACCAGTGTGCGATTGTCCTTGTCGGTCACATGAATAAAGCGGCGGGAAATAAAGCGGCATACCGGGGAATGGGTTCGATAGATTTCTTTGCGGTTGCTAGAAGCGTTCTCTTAGTCGGCAGGATAGAGGGAGAAGAAAATATAAGGGCTGTGGTGCAGATTAAAAACAACCTTGCGGCGTTCGGACACCCGAAAGCATTTGCTCTGTCGGAGGACGGTTTTAGGTGGCTAGGGGATTATGAGATTACGGCTGATGAAGTGTTAGGCGGCATTGCCCCGAAAGCAAATAAAATGGAACAGGCGAAGCGTCTGCTTCGGGAACTGGCAGAAACAAACAACGCCATGCAGAGCAATGAGATTTTCAATCTAGCGGACGAACAGGGAATATCAAAACGGACACTGGAAAATGCGAAGAAGGAGTTGGGTGTCCGGGCAAAGCGGATAAACAATACATGGTATTGGGAACTGGATAAAATCAGACAGTGACGGACTGGCAGGGTAACAGCGCAACAATGCAGGGTATTAGAATTTTGCAGTCTTGAAATTGCGTTCTTGAAGATTGCAAGGTTGCAAAGATTATAGACATTGCAATGTTGCGCTGTTGGGAGAAAGCCGGAAAGCGGCGGTATCAAGGCGGCAAAAAGCCGCCCCGTCCGTTAGGACAGTATGCCCCCCGGCAGGGCGCAAAGGCACTTTTGATAAAGCGGAGCGTGTCGAAAGTGCTTTTGCGTTACTTTCGCAGAAAGTAACAAAGGCTATGCGCCGGATACGGCGCTCATTACCCGATAGGGAGAAAGGAAAATTTATTGAAGCGGACAATCAGCGTTATGACAGGGAAAGGCTCTGTCAACCATAACAGCAGAAAATTCCATGCAAAGAACACTGACCCGGAGCGGAGTTGTTTGAATGTGGAATACTGCAACGAAAATATCAAAGACGTCTACCACGAATTATTTGATGAAGCACTTGCCCGGTACAATGAGAAACAGACCAGAAGTGACCGCCGGATTGATGATTATTATGAGAAAATTTGTTCCGGCAAACAGGAGAAGCCATTCCATGAGATTATTTTGCAGATAGGCAACAAGGACGATATGGGGGCAAAGACAGAGGACGGACAGCTTGCGGCAAAAATACTTGATGAATATATGCAGGATTTTCAGCGGCGCAATCCTACGTTAAGGGTGTTTTCGGCACATCTCCACATGGACGAAGCCACGCCACATCTGCATATAGATTTTATACCTTATACGACTGGAAGCAAGCGGGGGCTTGAAACAAGGGTGTCGTTAAAAAAGGCACTGGCAGAACTCGGCTTTAAGGGCGGCACAAGGAGCGAAACAGAACGTAACCAGTGGGTAGCGGCAGAGAAAGAACAGCTTGCGGAGATTATGTTACAGCATGGCATTGAATGGGAGAAAAAGGGTACACATGAGAAGCATTTATCTGTTTTGGATTTTGAAAAGCAGGAGCGGCAAAAAGAGGTTGCGGAGCTGGAACAGACAATCTCCGGCAGTAGAGAGGAATTATCCGATATTCTTCATCAGCAGATAGCGGCAGGACAGGAAACGGAACAGATACGGAAAGAGGGCGAAGCGATCCGGCAGGAAGTATCGGAACTTACCGCAACAAATCATCTGCTGAAAGAGCAGAAGGAAACGCTGACAGAGGATAAAGAAAAGCTGTTATCCGAAAATGAGAAATTGGAGAAGCAGCAGAAAAAGTTACAGCAGGAACTTAACAAAATGGTACAGTCAAAGGAAGTCATGGAGCGCAATATACACGCCTATGATGAAGATGTGAAATGGCAGTTGGCAGAGCCGGGGGCATTGATGAGCGCAAAGAATTATCGGGATAAAAAGGCACTCCCGCTTGTGGAGAAATTGAAAGAGGTCGTTAAAAATCTGACTATCAAATGTGTACAGCTTACGGAGCAAAGCAGGAAGTTGACTGCCAAAGTGGACGGGCAACAGAAACAGATTAGCCGCTTGACGGATAAGGTCATGGAGCAGAGCGACACAATAGACCGATTGCAGGAAAAAGTGTCTGATTTGGGGCGTTTGGAGCGTCATTTAGGCAGAGAGCAGGTGCAGTCGATAGTGGAACGGTCAAAGGTGTTAGAACAGGCAGAAAGGGCAATTAAACGCCCGAAACGTGCCTTTGAAATGAGTCGATAGGAAAGGGGGATTGATAGGATATGACGGATATGGAGAAGAAAGTCATGGTGCGGCTGTGTGCAAAGATTTTGACAGAAACAGAATTATATGAAATGGATATGGAAGTGCGGAATCTGATTGATTGGATATGTGTGTCAGAGCAGATAAAGGAAAACAATAATACAATCCGTAATCTGACCGGGGAATATAAGAAGATAGAGCCGGATTGCAGGGAGGGTGTGCGGGTGCAGTTGGAGCGCATGAAAGAACTGTGCAAAGAGCGGAATAATCTGTATGAGAAGCAGAATGATTTGAAAGGGCAGAAACAGAAGATTGAGAAGTCGTTGGAGGGATAAGAAATGTGGGGCGTGGCGGTTGCTATGCTCTATATTTTTGTGGTAAATGGAGAATGAACGTGGTATAATTAAAACTGCCAATTTGGAATGTGGAGGTAATTTTAATGGATTTTATTAGGACTGATGGCAAGAATAAAGATTTTATAGAAAATTGCAGACTTCTTGACATTGATTTGGATAGACGTGTGGGGAAAAAGATAAAGAGAGATAAATACAAGAAATACAACCAATTAGATGAAATATCAGAAGCAATAGTAGTATATGAGGATAATAAAGCGGTTGGGGGCGGCGCAATTAGAAAGTATGATGATGAAAATATAGAATTAAAGAGAGTGTTTGTTCATACTGAATATCAAGGACAAGGTATAGGAAGCAAACTTGTTTCTTTGCTAATAGAATGGGCTATAGAATTGGGATATAGAAGAATGATTCTTGAAACGGGAGAGTTATTAGCTGAGTCTTGTGCTGTATATAGAAAAATGGGATTTGAAGTAATTTCCAATTATGCTCCATATGAGAATATGCCAGAATCATTGTGTATGGCAAAGGATTTGAAAGTCAGATAAATTCCTGCATTGTGAGGAAGATAGGATAATATTTTCCTTAATAATAATTTGCACATGGTGCTAGCACCATGTAAGTTAATGCAGATAAGAGAAATAGTAATGTGGCAGTTCGCAGTATCAAGCGGATTGCCACATTTTTATGGAAAAATTAGCGGTTATGTGGTAATATATAGAGGCAAAGATAAAAACACAACGCAAGGCAGTCTTGCAGAACTGGTAGGTAGTCCAGTCGCACCATTTTGGTGTAAGTAGCCCTCCCTCCTTAGGGTCGTCCGTTCTTTGTTCATTACAATCATTTTAAGGAGGAATTGTCATGGACAAAGTTTCGGGAAAGTTGACAGTATTTTTTGAGGAACCTTTTTGGGTGGGAGTGTTTGAATGTGTATCAGACGGAAAGTTATCTGTATGTAAGGTTACGTTTGGTGCAGAACCAAAAGACTATGAGATATATGATTTCGTTTTGAAAAATTACTATCGATTGCGATTTAGTCCGGCTGTGGAAACTGATGTAAAAGAAGCTGGTCGCAATCCTAAACGGGTACAACGTGAAGTACGGAAACAAATACAGAATACTGGAATAGGAACAAAATCGCAACAAGCTTTAAAATTACAGCAGGAGCAGTTGAAAACTGAACGAAAGATTGTGAGCCGGGAACAGCGGGAAGCAGAGAAACAGCGACAGTTTGAACTGAAACAGCAGAAAAGGAAGGAGAAGCATAGAGGGAGATAATGCCATTTAGTGAAGATATAAAAATTAAAGCATTGGTATCGTGTGGGAGAAAATGTTGTATTTGTCACAAATTCTGTGGAAATAATATGGAAATACATCATATAAAAGCAAAAGCAGATGGGGGAGATGATTCTTTTGGAAATGCTATACCATTATGCTTTGATTGCCATGCAGAGGTAAGACAATATGATCCTAGACATCCTAAAGGAATTAAATTTTCGGAAAAAGAACTCATTTTGCATAGAGATAACTGGTATAAAAAAATAAAACAAGAAAATCAGCAAGACAATGATAAAGTAAGTAAAGAACCAGTGAAAATGCATCATGAACAAAATTATCAACATATAATGCTTCATAAAGCAAATACTGGAAATGATATATTATTTTATTTAGAGGGTGCTTTGGGAATAGTTCACGATGAACAAGCAGAGACATTAGAAGAAGCAAAATTGCTCGGTGAATTTGTTCAGTATTTATTTGATACGATTGATATGGATTTCTTGATTGAACCTTATGATCGAGTAATGACGGCTTATAATTTATCTGAGAATTTAAAAGAATTAGACGATGCAGGCTTTTGGGTTTTTGTAGGGAAAGAGAATCGTAAAGTAACAGGGGGAGTAGGTAGTACCGAAATGTTTCCTGTATTGATAGTTCGTATTGTTAGAAAGAATAGTAATGAAATTATAAAGCATGAGTTGTAAATTTTGCGTGTAGTAATACATGGTGCTAGCACCATGTAGATATGGTAATCAAGGAGAAAATCTGTGATACCCGTATGATACCTGTTTGCTCTGAAACTGTAAATAAGGCGTAAAATATAGATATTATGGCGATAAAAACCCTTAAAAAGCAATCAAATATTTAACAATTATGTTATGGCTATAGGGAGTTTGAATAATGAGCAAAATCCCAGAAGTCCTTTATTTACAAGGGTTTCTGGGATTTTATTTTTTCTCGTGATGCTTATCGTTCTCATCTTCTAAAGTAGCAAGTGCTTTTGCGGGAGGTATCTCCGCCTTTCTTTCCGGGGAATCTGCGGAGGCTGAACATTGGACAGGCCCCGCATGTTCAGAAAACGAATGAAGCTGTCTACCACATATATCCTCGACCTGCAGGAGTTGTTGGTTTCCGTCCTCCGCTGACGGCACCAGCCGTCAACCATTTCCTGTGTCAGTGCGGTAGCACATGGATCATTCACGTGGCAGTAATGGTCAAACAGCATCAGGTTTTCCTCATAGGAAGAATCATTCCATCGCTGGGATGCCTGCCGGTACCTTATAAAGCTATGGATCTGTGGGGAAAGGAACGAACGGAATTCTTTCATATGGACAGCACCTCCTTTGCCATGGGGAACTGCTCCACACTCAGGACGCATTCCTTTAAATGTACAAAATCTGCCCTTAGATAAGGCTCAAGGGAATCGGGAGCTGTATGTCCGAGAGTCTGTGCGATCACGGGCTGTGGTACACTGTTTTCCAGCATAGAGGATGCCAGGTTGTGCCGGAAGATGTGTGTCCCCTTCCTGTCTCCTGGATTCTGCCGCACTCCTGCAATCCGACAGATATTTGTTACGATGTTTGCAATTCCCTGGGTAGACAATGGTGAAAAGGAATGTGTTTCTGTCAGGAACAGGCGGGGGCAGCCGGTATCCGGCCTTTCCGATTCCAGGTAATCATATATGGCATTCCCCACAACAGCAGAAAGCGGAAGTTCTAAGGGTACGGATGTTTTCTGCTGTGTGACCAGTATCTGTTCAGTTTTCCAGTCAATGGAACGGAAAGTAAGCCCGGCGATGTCACAACCCCGAAGCCCCGTAAAAAGGAGCAGGAAGAGAATCGCCCGATTACGTGCAGAAACTTCGCCTTTTTCTGCTGCTTCCCGTAGAAGCCTGACCTCATCCTGCGTAAGATACTGGATATTTTTTCTGTTTTCTCTTAGCACAGGCAGGAAACTGAGCACCTTCCGACATTGTGCTGCTTTCCAGTTAAGCCCTGCTTTGAACACTGCTGCAATGTTTTTCTTGTAAGAACAGCTTCTTTGCAAAGAACCACCTTCTACGAGAAAGAATGACAGGACATCCTCTTCCATTATTGCATCCAGACACTGGGCACCCCGTTGCTGCATCTGATGTAAAAAAGATGCTGTATTGAGTGCTTCACCCCGTATGGTCGATTCCTTCTTTCCCCGTTTTTTCTCATATATACGGTAAAAATCAATCAATTCTCTGAATTCGGAACAAAGCAGATGATAGGATCCCCTCTCAAACAAGGTATGTCGGCTTCTGCCATCAGGCATGCGGCCGAAGTCATCAAACTGCTCCAACGCCCCGATGATAGTTCTTTTGTTTCGCAGATAGTCTTTAGAATGCGGAGCTTTTAATTTCCTACAGACTTTATTCATCTGCAGCTGATAATAAACAGACTGTGGAAAGAGATAACCTCCACGGAAAAAGACCTGTTTATCATAGTCCAGTGGCCTGTCTGTATGGAATGGATAAACTTATAAAAACAGAATGGATCGTATGCCCTGTTTGCGGCAGGAAAACGCACAACAAAATATCATTTCATTCCAAATAACTGCATTTCGTTCTTTTTAAAGGAAATGCGGTTATTTTTATGATAAAATTATAATTTAATATAGGGAAAATTGTGAAATTTAGAGCTTATTTGAAAAAGGGGGATGAAATATTGGAAAAAAGAAATAACAGACTGCTGAATGCGAAGTTGAATAAATACATCATTCCGGGGATTATGATGTCGCTGGCGCTTCAGCTGGGAAATATCGTTGATACGATCTTTGTAAGTAACTTAATAGGTGTGGAGGCAATGTCCGCAGTTACGATGAGTCTGCCGGTTGAGACAGTTGTTCAGCTTGTAGGTTACTGCCTTGGAATTGGAGGCTCGATAGCGGCAGGGATTATGCTTGGGAAGCGTGACAAAGAAGGAGCTTCCAAATTATTTTCGGCTACTTTTATAGTGACACTTCTTGTGGGAATCATTTTTTCAGTCAGTGCATTGTTTACCGCGGAACCGATTGCAAGGCTGCTTGTATCGGGCGAGGGTAATCTGATGCATTATACAAGAGATTATATTCGCGTAAGTATGCTTGGTGCACCGGTGATTGGAATCGGATTGATGATGGTAAGCTATCTTGGCGCAGAGAATCATCCGGAACTCTCATCTGCATATCTGATAGCTGCAAATGTGATAAATCTTGTGCTTGATTACATATTCCTCAGGTTTACTCCGCTGGGAATTGCAGGTGCGTCTTTATCAACGGTACTCGGATTTCTGGCTGCGATGGTGATCTTTATATTTTATATTCGTTCAGATAAGCGAAATCTCAGTCTTTTTTTTCTAAAAGCCAGAGATTTCGTGATAATAAAAGAAGCAGTTGTTACGGGCATACCGATGCTGATTTTTATGGCGGCAAATTTTGTAAAAGCGCTTGGACTTAATACAATAATCATGAATCTTATCGGTGAGGACGGAATGGCGGTATTTACAGTCTGCGATAATGTGCTTCTGATCGTTGAGATGCTTACCGGAGGAATTATCGGTGTTATTCCGAATGTTGCAGGTATTCTCTTTGGTGAGAAAGATTATGTGGGTATCCGGGTTCTTTGCAAAAAAATGCTGAAATACAGCTACATGGTTCTGGCAGTTGTATTTATATGTGTGATGGTATTTACTGAACAGATCACGATTTTGTTTGGAAGCAGCGGTGGTGAACTGGGAAGACAGATGGTAGATTCACTTCGTATATTTGCCTTATGTGTGGTGCCGTATCTCTGGAATAAATTTATGGTAAGCTATTATGAATCCATTGAAGAGACGGCAATCGCAAGTTTTGTTACATTTCTTCAGAATGCAATCGTGGTTCTGCCTGCAACACTGGCAGGAATTCTTATCTGGAGACAGATAGACGGAATCGGTATAGACGGAATCGCTGTTGGTTTTGTCGTTACTGAGGTAGTGACAGCTATCGCAGCATATGTTTTCCGGAAAATAAAACATAAAGGTTCTACATTCTATATTGTTCCGGATAAAAATCCGGGAATCAACCTTGACTTTTCAATTAAAAGTACAATGGATGAAGCACAGGATGTCAATAAAAAGATCATAGAGTTCTGCCGGGAAAATAATATATCGGCAAAGAAAGCAAATCTTGCGGCTGTATGTGCGGAAGAGATGACAGTAAATATCATTAAGTTTGGAGGAAAAACTTCTAACTGGATCGATATCAATCTCTGTATTGAAGATGATACCTGCAACCTGAGAATCAGGGACAACGGAGTGAATTTCAATCCTCTGGAGTACAGCTATGACAGTGAAGATTTTGATATTCATGGAATAGAGCTTGTGAAGAAGATTTCAACATCGATGAACTATATCCGTGCGATTGATATGAATAATACAGTAATATCTTTTTAGCAGGAAACAATATGCCGACAAGATTATTCAGGAAATCAATTTGTTGGTACGATAGGCTGATAAGATAAGAAAAACAAAAATCAGCAAAAGACTACTGTTTATGCAGTGAATAGAAACAGTAAGTGTAAGAGAAAAATGAAGGTACTGAACAGTTATAAACGAAGATTATTGCAGGAGGTGCAAGGAAATGTCCGTAATTAATGAGAAAAGTAATTTCACATTTGAGTTTCAGCCGGTAACAAAACTCTTTGAAGAACAGGTACGTCTTCATCCGGACAAGTGTGCGGTTGTTACGAGTAAGGAAAGCTTCACATATTCTGAATTAAATGAAAGGGCAAACAAAGTTGCCAATTCACTGATTGAAAATGGTGTAAGACGTGAAGTGATTGTAGGTGTTGTACTTGAACGCTGCTGCGACTTTTATGCAGTGAGACAGGGTATTTTAAAAGCCGGAGGAGCATTTGCCGTTGCTGCGCCGGAATATCCGGATGACAGAATCGAGTATATTTTTGAAGATGCGGGAGTACCGCTTATTATCACAACGAAAGAAATTGCAGATGAACGTAAGGAATTGTTTACAAAGCTCAAATGCAGAGTACTTTTGCTGGAAGAGCTGCTTGAAAATGAAAATACAGCAAATCCGGATACAGAGATCGGAGAGCATGATCTTTGCTATTGTATCTATACATCAGGGTCGACAGGAAAGCCGAAAGGTGTTATGATCGAGCACATTAATCTGGCAAACTTTGTAAATCCGAATCCGAAAAACGCAGAGATTTTTGGTTTTGCAGACAAAGGAAAGGTTTCTCTTTCCATGGCGGCAATGACATTTGATGTGTCCGTCATGGAGGAATTTGTTCCTCTTATCAATGGACTTACTGCTGTTATCGCAAGTGATGATGAGATTAATAATCCGATGATGCTTGGTGATTTAATCGTAAAAAATAAAGTTGATATCATGACGTCAACACCTACCTATGTATCAAATATTATCGATATCCCACAGCTTAAAGAAGCAATGGCTCAGATCAAAGTTTTTGATCTGGGAGCAGAAGCTTTTCCACCGGCGTTGTATGATAAGATCCGCACCGTAAATCCGGATGTTTATATTATGAATGGTTATGGCCCGACAGAGACAACGATCAGCTGTACGATGAAGGTTATCACAGACAGTAAAAACATTACGATCGGTGTTCCAAATGGTAATGTTAAGGTATACATTGTCGATAAGGAAAACAAGATTCTGCCTGATGGAGAGACGGGAGAGCTTGTTGTTGCGGGTATGGGAGTAGGCAGGGGATATATGAATCTTCCTGAAAAGACTGCTGACGTATTTATTGAACTTAACGGTGAGAGAGCATATAAAACAGGTGACCTGGCGAAGATCAATGCAGACGGCGAAATAGAGTTTTTCGGAAGAATGGACAATCAGATCAAGCTTCGCGGATTGAGAATTGAGCTTGGTGAGATTGAAGAAGTGATCAACAGCTTTGAGGGAATTATCACAAGCATTACAATTCCTGTTGATAACAAATATCTTTGCTGTTATTTTATTGCAGACAGAAGTATTGATACAGATGAGCTTTCAGATTATGCGGCGGGCTCACTTGCACATTATATGGTTCCGGATGTTTTTATCCAGCTGGAAAAAATGCCGATGACTCAGAATGGTAAGATTGATAAGAAGGCATTGCCGAAGCCGGTTTCCGAGCCGAAAAATCTGAAAGAACCACAGACACAGATGCAGAAGAAGATTTTTGAAATTGTTGCCGGGGTTGTCGGAAATGATTTCTTTGGAATTGATACAAGCCTTTATAAGGCCGGACTTTCTTCTATAAGTGCGATGAAACTTTGCATTCTGATTTCAGATGAATTTGGGGTTACTGTAAAAACGGGTGATATTCACGAGAACAATACAGTTGAGAAACTGGAAAAATATATCGCGCTTGCACCTAAGATCAGGACTTATGAAAAGAGAGATGTTTATCCACTTACAGGTTCACAAAAGGGAATCTTTGCAGAGTGTATCAAAAATCCTGAGAGTACCATATATAATATCCCGTTCTTATTTGAGCTTGATAACTCTGTAGATGTACAGAAGTTATCGGCAGCAGTTACGGCGATGGTGAATGCACATTCGTATCTGCTCACAAAAGTGTACCTCAATGACGATGGTGAGATGGTGCAGTGCCCTTGCGAAAAAGAGTTTGTACCTGAGATTATTGAAACAACAAATGATAAATTTGAGACTGTAAAGAATGAACTTGTGCGTCCGTTTAAGCTGGAGAAAGGACATCTGTTCCGTGCGGAAATTTATCTTACAGAAGATAAAAAGTACCTTTTTACGGATTTCCATCATATCATTGCTGACGGCAATTCCTATGACATCATTTTTGCAAATATCAACAGAGCATGCATGGGTGAAAAACTCGAAAAAGAATCTTATACGGGATTTGATGCGGCACTTGATGAAGAGCAGCAGATGAAAGAAGGAAAATATAAGAAAGCTGAGAAATATTATGACAGTATTTTCGAAGGAATTGAGACAGAATCACTTCCACTTCCTGACAAGTCCGGTGAAGTTCCTGAAAAAGGATATACATCCAGAAATATAAAGATTTCCGAAGATAAGATCCTTTCCTGCTGTGAAAAACTGGGAGTTACTCCGAATGTTTTATTTACAGGTGTGTTTGGCATTCTTGCGACCAAGTATTCAAACGCAGACGACAGTCTTTTTGCAACTATTTATAATGGAAGAAATGATTCAAGACTTGAAAATACAGTCTGCATGCTTGTAAAAACACTTCCGGTTTACTGTGTGTTTGACAGCAAAACTACCCTACAGACTTACATGACAGAGCTTTCCGAACAGCTGATGTCATCCATGGCAAATGACATTTTCCCATTCTCTGATATCTGTGCAAAATACGGATTTAACTCAGATCTTGTTTTCGCATATCAGGCAGAACTTGAGGATGATTATCCGATCGGAGATACGATGGCAAAAGGAGAAGACCTCTCCCTTGATATGGCAAAAATGCCGCTGCTTATTCAAGTAAGAGATTATAACAATGAATATGTGCTTACCGCAGAATACCGAAGTGATATGTACAGCGAAGCTTTTGTTAATGGTATGCTTGAAGCATATGAGGCTGCGATGAAATCTATGCTTAAAGCGAAGTATGTTTCAGAAGTATCTGTTCTTTCCCGGAATGCAGCAGATGAGATTGCAGAGTTTAATCATACAGAATGTGATTATGACAGAAGCAAAACAATTTCTGATATGTTTGATGAGATTGTACAGGCAGTGCCAGATCAGATTGCTGTAGTATATAAGGACAGAAAATATACATATAAAGAAATTGATAAACTCAGCGACAGACTTGGAAAATATATTTTATCCCTTGGAATTGACAGGGAAGAGGTTGTATCAATTCTGATTCCGCGTTGTGAGTATATGGCAATCGCACCGCTGGGTGTAATCAAGGCCGGAGCAGCATATCAGCCGCTTGACCCGACGTATCCGAAAGACAGACTGATGTACATGTTAGAGGATTCCTCTGCGAAACTTCTCATTGCTGACAGAGAACTCCTGCCGTTAGTGGACGGATATAAAGGAAAAATCCTGTTTACGGATGAAATTGTGCAGTTAGAAGACACCATGCAGCTGGAAGATACAGATATCCAGCTGAGGAAACCGTCTCTGCATGACTTATTTATTCTGCTTTATACATCCGGCTCAACGGGCGTCCCGAAGGGATGTATGCTTGAATATGGAAACATTACTGCTTTCTGCCATTGGTTTAAGAAATATTACGAAATTGGTTTTGATTCCAAAATAGCTGCATATGCTTCATTTGGATTTGATGCGTCTATGATGGATGTTTATGGTGCGATCGTGAATGGAGCCGAACTTCATATCATTCCGGAAGAGATCCGGCTTGACTTTATCGGACTCAATAATTATTTTGAAGAAAATGGTATTACGAATGCATTTATGACAACCCAGGTTGGAAGACAGTTTGCACTGGAGATGGACTGCAAGAGTCTGAAGACTCTTTCTATCGGTGGTGAAAAGCTTGTTCCATGTGAACCGCCGAAGAATTTTAAATTGTTCAATGCTTATGGACCTACGGAGAATACAATCTTTACGACAGTATTTGAGATTGATAAATATTATAATAATGTTCCGATAGGAAAGGCACTCGATAATGTCAGACTTTACGTGGCAGATAAGTTTGGACATATGCTTCCGTACGGTGCCTGCGGCGAATTGATGATAGCAGGCTGGCAGGTTTCCAGAGGATATCTCAATAAGCCGGAGAAAACCGCCGAAGTATACACCAGAAATATTTATGATGATACTGAAGGATATGAAGTATTGTATCATTCCGGTGACGTTGTGAGATATCTTCCGGATGGAAATATCCAGATCATAGGCAGAAAGGATTCCCAGGTTAAGATCAGAGGATTCAGAATCGAACTTTCAGAAGTGGAAGAGGTCATCAGAAGATATAAAGGAATCAAAGATGCGACAGTTGTTGCGTTTGATGAGACATCTGGTGGAAAATATATTGCTGCATATGTGGTATCTGATGAGAAAGTGGATATACATTCATTAAATGATTTCATCAGAGAAACAAAGCCGCCGTATATGGTTCCGGCTGTAACCATGCAGATTGATAAGATTCCGTTGAATCAGAACCAGAAAGTCAATAAGAAAGAGCTTCCAAAGCCGGAAAGAAAAGCCGCAGAAATTATTAAGCCGCAGAATGACGTTCAGCAGAAATTATTTGACTGTATTTCAGAAGTACTTGGATATACGGAATTTGGAATTACAACTGATATTTATGATGCGGGACTTACATCAATCACTGCGATCAGGCTGAACATTCTTATTTCAAAAGCTTTTGATATCGTGATCAAGACATCAGATATCAAAAACAATCCTACGATCCAGGCTCTGGAGAGCTTTGTTAAAACTGCAGGAAAAGAAACAAAGAGAGAGATTCAGGAGGTTTACCCGCTTACCAATACGCAGGAAGGTATCTTTATTGAATGTACTGCAAATATGGGAACAACCATTTACAACATTCCGTATCTGCTGAAACTTGACAAACGGGTTGATCTTGAGAGACTTGCTTGCGCAATCGACAGTACGGTTAAAGCACATTCCTACCTTAAAACACGTCTGTTCATGGATGAAAACGGAGATGTTCTTCAGAGACGTAATGATGATTTGCCATGCAGAACACAGATTTTTAATGGAATGAACCGGGAGACTCTGGTTCGCCCATATATGTTGTTTAATGAGCAGCTTTTCAGATTTGAGATTTACAGAACCTGCGATGGAAATTATCTGTTCCTGGATATTCACCATATCGTTGCAGACGGCACATCTCTCGCTATCATAATCAATGATATTAACAGAGCATATGCCGGAGAAAAACTTGAGGCAGAGGAGTATACTTCGTATGATCTTGCGCTTGATAACAGAGATGCGCTTAAGAGTGATGTTTATAAGAATGCTGAGAATTACTATAAATCAGTATTTGAGAACGCCGGAGGAAGTATAAGCTTCTACCCGGACAAAAATGGTTCAGTTCCGACGGCGGAAACTTACCGTAAAGAGATATCAGGGATATCTGTGCAGAGTGTAAAGGATTTCTGTAAGAAGAATAAGATTACGGAAAATGTATTTTTCATTTCTGTTTTCGGACTTACGCTTGGAAAATATAATTTCAGAAAAGATGCTGTGTTTACGACGATCTATCATGGAAGAAATGACTCAAGACTTTCAGAAACAGTAGGTATGCTTGTAAAAACACTTCCTGTTTACTGCGATTTTGCAGGCAGTGCAAAAGAGTGTCTGACAGGCGTTCAGCAGCAGCTTATCGATTCTATGAATAATGATATTTATCCGTTCTCACAGATAAGCCGTGAATTTAATATAAAAGCGGATGCAATGGTTATTTATCAGGGAGACAGCTTTGAGTTCGATACGATCGGCGGCGAGTTTGCTTCGGAAGAACCGGTTCAGCTGAATGCAGCGAAAGCACCTGTTTCCGTAAGTATTTCCATTCAGAGAAATAAATTCGTCTTTGATATCGAGTACAGAGGCGATAAGTATAATGAAGAGACGATGAAATATCTTGCAGATAATCTGGAGATTGCAGCGGAGGGTATTCTTGGCGAATCTGAACCATCAGACATCAGACTTATGTTTGAGGAACAGACAGAAATGGAGAATGATCCTGATCATGCCGGAAAGACTTTCGTGGATCTGTTCAGAGAAGCAGTGGAAAAATATCCGGACAGACCTGCCATAAAAGATGAATCTGGTGAGATCACTTACAGAGAACTTGACCAAATGTCCGATTACATTGCACAGAATCTTACGGAAAATGGATTTGGCAGGGAAAAAGCTGCCGGTATCCTGTGTGGAAGAACAAGAGAATTTGCTGTCGCATATGTCGGTGTTATGAAGGCCGGTGGAGCGTATGTTCCGCTTGATCCGGAGTATCCGCAGAGCAGAATTGAATATATGCTGAAGGATTCGGGAGCAGATAATCTGCTTGTGGTCAGCCAGTATCGAGATCTTGTGGATTTTTACGATAAAAATGTGATAAGTATTGATGATGTTGCTGAAAAATCAAAGGATTTCCAGCTTTCTGTAAAACTCACAGCTCCAAAGCCGGAGAATCTGGCATATATGATCTATACTTCCGGTTCGACCGGAAAACCGAAGGGTGTTATGCTTGAACACAGAAATCTTCTGAATCTGATTGAATATGTTGTGGCATCAAGAAAAATGACACCGGATTTTGTAGTTGCTGAATTTGCAAGTTTTTGTTTTGACGCATCAGTGATAGATTTGTTTGCACCGCTTACTGCAGGAGCATCCGTATATATCCTGCCGGAGAGTATAAGAAAAGATGCAATCGCAGTTGGCAAATTTATAAAAGACGAAAAAGTTACTACTGCAACTTTCCCGACACAGATGGGTGAGCTGGTTGCAGAACTGCTTGAGGATGCTCCGAATCTTAAATTTGTCACCCTTGGCGGTGAGAAATTTAAGCATTACCGTAACCGTACCTATCAAATGATCAATGGTTATGGACCGACAGAAAATACTGTATCATCAACAGAATTCCGGGTTGACAGACAGTATGAGAATATACCGATTGGAAAATCTCAGAGAAATGTCAGAAGTTATATTGTGGATAAAGATTTAAACAGACTTCCGGTGGGAGAAGCAGGTGAACTGTGTCATGCAGGAAGACAGATTGCAAGAGGCTATCATAATCTTCCGGAAAAAACGGCTTCCGTATTTGTGGAGAATCCGTTCTCTGTATGCGAAGAGGACAGACGCCTTTACAGAACCGGAGATATGGTCCGTATGAAAGGTGACGGAAATATTGAGTACATTGGCAGAATTGATTCACAGGTAAAGATAAGAGGATATCGTGTTGAACTTGGAGAAATTGAAGGTGCTGTCCTTAAACATGAGCTTGTAAAAGAGTCTGCAGTTACAGTCATCGAAAAAGGTGGAAATAAATATATAACGGCTTATTATACAGGTGAAAGTATTCCGGACGATGAGCTTAAAGCATTCCTGGAACCACTGCTTCCTGATTATATGATGCCATCATTCTTTGTTTACCTGGATAAACTGCCTGTCACTCCGGGTGGTAAGATTGATAAAAAAGCACTTCCGTTACCTGAAGTAAAGACCGAGAGAACAGGATATGTGGCACCTGTTACTTCTGTCCAGACAGAACTCTGTGCGATATTTGAGAAAGCACTGGGAATTGAAAACGTAGGAATAGATGATAACTTCTTTGAACTGGGAGGTTCTTCACTTATTGCTTCAAAGGTTGCAATCATGTGCCTCTCAAAGAATATTTCAATCGTGTATGCAGATATTTTTAAACATCCTACGATTCGCGCACTTTCAGCAATCGTCGATGATGACGGGGCAGCTGAAGCTGTACAGAGTGACAATGAATTTTCAAAATATAATTACAACAAAATACAGAGTGTTATCAGCGGAAATGTGGAAGAGAATGTTGACAGAATAACGAAAGAAAACCTCGGAGACATCATGATCACAGGCGCGACAGGTTTCCTTGGAATACATGTTCTGAAAGCATATCTGGATAATTATGATGGCAAAGCTTACTGCCTTGTACGTAAAGGTGCATATGAATCATCGGAGAAGAGAATGATGAATATGCTGATGTACTATTTCGACAATCCATATCGGGAAATGTTCAAAGAGCGTATTGTTTGCGTGGATGGCGATATTACATCAAAAGAAGAAGTGAATGGATTTTCTGCGTATAAATTTAATACGATCATTAACTGTGCAGCCTGCGTAAAGCATTTTGCGGCAGGTGATGTCCTGGAGAAAATAAACGTGCATGGCGTAGAAAATCTCGTTGATTTCTGCAAAAATAATGGACGCAGACTGATTCAGATTTCTACAGTTTCCGTTGCAGGTGAAGGTTCAAATGGTGTTCCGCCGATGTCCAGACTTTTTGGTGAAAATGATCTGTATATTGGACAGAGTATTACGAATGAATATATCCGTACGAAGTTCCTCGCCGAGAGAGTAGTACTTGAAGCTGTCGCAGACGGACTTGATGGAAAGATTATGCGTGTGGGAAATCTTATGAGCAGAGATTCTGATGGTGAGTTCCAGATTAACTTTATTACCAACGGATTCCTGCGCAGTCTGAGAGGATATAAGGCTGTAGGCAAGTTCCCGATCGGAGGTATGCATGAAGTCGCAGAATTTTCTCCTATTGACTCCACTGCCCTTGCAGTTCTGAAGCTTGCGCAGACAGACAGGAGATTTACTGTATTTCATGCCTGCAACAGCCATCATATTTACATGGCAGATCTGATCTATGCAATGCGCGATTATGGATTTAAGATTGATATTGTAAGAGATGAGGATTTCGAGGCAACTGTAAAAGAGTTTGCGAAGAATAATAAAGATTCTGAAGCCGTTTCGGGACTCATTGCGTATACTTCACATAATGAAAATGAAATCTATACATTGGATTACAGTAACCGATTTACGGCACAGGTTCTTTACCGACTTGATTATAAATGGCCTGTTACGGATGATAAATATCTTGAAAGTGCGATAGCAGCACTTGACAGACTTACGTTCTTTGATTAAATTGGATAAAAAAGGAGGTACATTTCATGGAAATCGTAAAGAAAACAGAAGGAAATAAAGCAACGCTGGAGATCAGCGGATGGCTTGATACACAGACAGCACCTCAGTTACAGGAGGAACTTTCAGAACTTGAGGATAGCATTACAAGCCTCGTGTTTGACTTTGCAAAGCTTGAATATATTTCTTCAGCAGGACTGCGTCAGGTAATCGTTGCATATAAGAAGATGATGGGTAAGGATGGATTTAAGATTATAAATGTTTCGGATGAAGTATTTGATATTTTCAGACTTACCGGATTTGACCAGCAGATAGAAATCGAGAGATAAGATATAAGGATTGCTGAGGACTGAGTGGTCAGCAATTTGATTCATGGATGATATAGAATGAAATTATACAGAATCAATATCAGGAATTTTAATGATCCGCTGCAGGATAAAAAGCTTCTCGAACTGGTTGACGAGAGGCGAAGAAAAAAGGTCATCAGGTATCTTCAGCCTGATGACCGGAAGAGAAGCCTTGGAGCAGGTATCATCATCAGGAAAATTCTTAATGAAAATGGATTTTCAGAAAATGATCTGAAGTATTCCGAAAATGAAAAACCATTTGTGGACAACCTCTTTTTTAATGTGTCACATGCAGGGGATTATGTAGTCGGTGTATTATCAGACTGCGAAGTCGGATGTGACATTGAAAAGAACAGTAAAGCGCCACTTGAGGTAGCAGAACATTATTTCTACTCCACAGAACTTGAATATATAAGATCTGCGGATGACAAAAACAGAGCATTCTTTACACTCTGGACATTAAAAGAAAGCTACATGAAGATGACTGGAAAAGGAATGAGCCTTGCACTGGACTCGTTTGAAGTAATTCCGACAGAGAATGGATTTATCCTCGGAAAATCTTCAGAAAAAAACTGTTTTTTTAAGACTCTGGAATTCGATGGATATATTTTTTCCGTCAGTAATGAAATGGAGTTTGCTCTTGACGAAGAGAAGTTCTGCGATATTTTGTAATGGAATAAATTTTATATGAGCTACCGTTTTCACATTAACTCTTGAAAGATTATGCAAAATAAGGTAAAATTAAGAAGCCAAAATACATTTATATCATGTATGATTTTTTTATAACTTAGGATATTTTGCATAATTAAAATTGTGAGGTTACGAGGCCTAAATTGTAGAAAACTCTGACAGGAAACGAGAGTATACATCTGGCCGGTTATTTTAAGATACATTAGAAGAACAAACAGATCGTCAATGAATTTTAAGCATCTCCGGCAGACATATCCGGAGATGTTTTGCTGTTGCCGGAAACGGAATGAACAGTAATGTTTGGCTTTTCGGTCTGAAGGGAGCAATAGAGAAGTATGATAAAAGATTCTGACAATGTAAAACTGCTGGAACCGGGAAAAACGCCAGCAAAGAGAAAGATTCTGGTCGTAGAGGACAATGAACTGAATCGTGAAATTCTTTCTTCTTTTCTGGAAGAGAGATTTGAAGTTCTTCTTGCGGAGAATGGGGAAGAAGGACTTAAGATTCTCAGGGAATATTACAGAGAATTATCTGTAGTATTACTTGACATCTGCATGCCGGTGTGTGATGGATTTGAATTTCTTAGACGGAGAAATACGGATAAAGTGTTATCAACGATACCGGTTATTGTTATGACCGGAAGTAATTCGAAGGATGCGGAGATTCAGTGTCTGGATCTGGGTGCGGTTGATTTTATTCCGAAACCTTATAATTTTAAAATTGTAATGGGCAGAATCAACAGTGTAATAAAGTTAAGAGAGTCTGTGCTGACACTTACAGCGGTAGAACATGACGAACTTACCGGAATTTATACCAGACAGGCATTCTTCTATCATGCCAAAGCACTTCTGAAGGCTAAGGCGGAGGAGAAATTTCATCTGGTAGTTGCTGACATCAGAGATTTTAAACTGATTAACAGCAGTTATGGAGATAAGATCGGGGATCAGGTTCTGTGTTATCTGGCCCGGACATATGCAAAGATGATGCCGCATGGTCTGGTATCCAGATATGGAAGTGATCAGTTTGTATGCCTTGCTTATGGGGATATGGATCTGTCGTTAGATATAATGAAGAGGGTGACAGAAGAAATTGCGGAGAATGCTCCGATTACGAATCTTATGGTTAAGTACGGAATTTATGAAGATATTGATATTTCGTTACCGGTTTCCGTAATCTGTGACAGAGGATTTATGGCAATCCGCAGTATTCGTGATAATTATGAGAACAGTATTGCATATTATACGAAAGAGTTAAACCAGAAACAGATGCTTGACAGAAAGCTGGAGAACCGATTTGACAGTGCGATTCGTGATAAAGAGTTTGCAGCATATTTCCAGCCGAAATATGATGCAAAAACAGAGAAAATTGTAGGAGCAGAGTCTCTGGTACGCTGGATCAATCCGGATGGCTCTATGGTAATGCCGGGGGATTTTATTCCGCTATATGAGAGGGATGGCCTGATCGTAAAACTGGATGAATATATATTCAGATATGTATGTGAATTTCAGCGAGAACTTATAGAGAAAGGACAGAAACTGGTTCCAATCTCGGTAAATCTGTCACGTGTAAGTATTCATCATACAGGCGTTGTAGACCGTTATGTTGACATCGTAAAAGAAACGGGAATTCCATTTTCCTGTGTGCCGATCGAACTGACAGAGACGGCTACATTGAATAATGTGAAGATCAGAGACTTTACAGAGAGACTGGTAAATGCTGGATTTGCATTGCACATGGATGACTTTGGCTCCGGGTATTCTTCTCTGATCACATTAAGTGAACTGCCATTTAATACATTGAAGATCGATAAGAGTCTGATAGACTGTATCGGGCAAGATAAGGGAAGAATGATCGTGCAGCAGATAACAATTCTTGCACATGGACTTGGCATGAATGTGATTGCCGAAGGTGTGGAGAGCGCGGATCAGGTAGAACTTCTGAGAGAAATGGGCTGTGATGATATCCAGGGATTTTATTATTCCAGACCATTGCCGAGAGCTGAATTTGTGCAGAAGCTCTGCGAAGCATAATTAAATTAAAAGAAGATAGGAAGACCATCATACAGAATCTTGTGGGGATTGTATGATGGTTTTTATATTATAGAAAACTATTGAATAACATTCCTATGACATAAAAAGCGGGAAATCATCCAGATCAGAATGATTTCCCGTAGATATTTTCTGTAAAAGTATAAAACTACAAATCAGATGTTTAACAGATCGCTGTATACTTTCAGTGCTCCGTCAGTGTCGTGTGCGAGAACACGTTTGGCAAGGACTTTACCAAGCTGTACACCTTCCTGGTCGAAGCTGTTTAAGTTCCATACGAATCCCTGGAACATGATCTTGTTCTCGAAGTGAGCAAGTAATGCACCGAGAGAAGCCGGTGTCAGTTCTTCACCTACGATGATACTGGAAGGACGACCGCCCTTGAAGTTCTTGTTGAGGTTCTCGTCTTCTTTACCGCATGCAAATGCTACGATCTGAGCTGCAACGTTAGCGCAGAGTTTCTGCTGGCTTGTGCTGTTCTCGATATCAACATCTACACCAAGCTGGCTCTTCTTAAAGCCGATGAACTGAAGCGGAACGATATCAGTTCCCTGATGTAATAACTGATAGAAGGAATGCTGTCCGTTTGTACCTGGCTCACCGAAGATAACCGGTCCTGTCACATAGTTTACAGGTTCACCGAAACGGTTTACAGATTTACCGTTGGACTCCATATCACACTGCTGTAAGTGTGCAGGGAAACGGCTTAATGCCTGAGAGTATGGAAGAACTGCTGTAGCAGGATATCCCTGTACGTTTCTCTCATAAACACCGATCAGGGCGTCAAGCATATCCGGGTTCTCAAGGATGTTCTTGTTTGTAGCAAGCTTGTCCTCAGCAGCAGCTCCGTCAAGGATCTGTGCAAATACTTCAGGACCGAATGCAAGGGAAAGGATTGCTCCACCTACACCGGAAACAGAAGAGTAACGTCCGCCGATATAGTCATCCATAAAGATTGCTGTCAGATAATCTTCGCTCTTAGCCAGAGGAGAAGTCTCACTTGTTACAGCAAGCATATGTCTGGAAGGATTTAATCCTGCTTTAATGAGAGCATTCTTTACAAATGCTTCGTTTGTTAATGTCTCAAGAGTTGTACCGGACTTGGATACAACGATGAAAAGAGAATGAGCAAGGTCTACGGAAGCAAGAACAGCAGCTGCATCATCAGGGTCTACGTTGCTGATGAATTTCGCTTCCATCTTGAATGTGTTGTTTGCTTTTGCCCAGTTCTCAAGAGCGATATATAATGCACGAGGACCTAAGTCGCTTCCACCGATACCGATCTGTACTACGGTTGTGAATTTCTCGCCGTTTTCATTTGTGATCTCACCTGCGTGAACTTTGTTTGCAAAGTCTGCCGCTTTCTTCTGCTGTGCAACGTAGAATTCACGTTTGTCAACACCGTCTACAACTACAGCTTCACCAAGCTGGGTACGTGCAAGGTGATGAAGAACCATACGTTTCTCTCCTGTATTGATTACAGCGCCGTTGTATAATTCCTGGAATTTGTCGATAAGTTCGGCCTCATCTGCAAGTTTTGCAAGTGCGTCAAGAACTGTCTCATCCACCTGTTTTGCAGCATAATTGTAAGTTAAACCGGCTGCCATTGGTGTGCTGTATTTCACTACACGTTCTGCACCCTTCTCACCTGCCATAGCGTCAGCGATATTTACGTGACCTTTCAGTTCGGCAAGTTTGCTGTAAGAAGCAAGGGTATCCAGATTTTTCCATGTTGCCATAATAATATTCCTCCTTTAAATGACTGCCTCCATACGGTGACAGTTGTCTAATGCAATTATACTTAATAATTGTTTTAATTTCAATGCAAGGATGCATGGAATTTAAGGATATTTTGCAGGTATCTTGTTTATTTTTCATAAATAAGTTGCTTTACGACAGGGAAAAGCCGTATAATGAAGGGGTAGCAATACATTAATGAAAGGAAACAGATCAACATGGAGTTTTGGGACATTTATGATAAAGACAAGAAACCGACCGGACGCACAATGAAGAGAAATGACTGGTGCTTAAAGGATGGAGAATATCATCTGACAGTTCTGGGTGTGGTTGCAAGACCGGATGGAACTTTCCTTATAACAAAACGCGTAATGACGAAAGCATGGGCACCAGGCTGGTGGGAAGTATCCGGCGGAGCTGCTCAGGCGGGAGAGGAATCTTACGAAGCTGTTTTGCGTGAGGTAAAAGAGGAAACAGGTCTGGATGCACGTGGTGCAGAAGGTGGATATCTTTTTACATATAAGAGAGAGAACCCGGGTGAGGGCGATAATTATTTCGTGGATGTGTATCGCTTTGTGATGGACATTGACGAGAAGAATCTGCATCTGCAGACAGAGGAAACAGACGGATATATGTTTGCTACAGTTGATGAGATTAAGGCGTTTGCGGCAGAAGGAAAATTTCTGCATTATGACAGCATAAAGAAAGCGTTTGAACTGTAGCCGGACTGTACGGCAGTGACGGAAGCGAAAAGATTGAATGAAAGATCAGAGTCTGTATGCGGCAGAATCATTGCTTAGATTCCATACCTCTGAGGGCGAATTTATTTCTCCGATGGAGTTTGTACCACTTCTGGAGAATTGCGGTCTGATCATTCCTGTGGGAAGATGGATCATGGATACCGCTATGACGATGTGTGAAGAATGCAGAAAGATTTATTCAAACTTCAAGATCAGTATCAATCTGTCTTATATTCAGGGATATTATTGTTACTGTTCACTCCGTTCTCAGTAACACGCTTCGCGATGCACAGAATTTATGCTATTCGCATAAATTCGCGCGGTATGTCTCGGGATTTTGGCATTCTCATGCCAAAACACCTCGCGGGATAGTGGCGTGTGAACAGTAACATATTATTACAGAAAGCCATGTTCAGCGGAGCAGTTTAAAGAGAAATACGGGATAACGAAATAGTAAAAATAGTAAGCGTTTTTGGATCTTCTAAAATCCTGAGATATATTGTGTGAATTTATAAAAAACCATCATACAGAACCGATGCAACGAAAAAATATTTCGATGTTATTGGGAATGTATGATGGTTTTTGTAATAACTGGAAATTATTTACAATACGAAATTGCTATTGATTGATTTTTGAGTAATGTTTCAAAATAATTAGTTTCTAGTGTACCGACAAGTTGATTTCTCGAACAATCTTGCGTCTAAATTCCTTATTTCCGCGTTGTCGTCGGTCGCCGTAGCCACCGCTACGCCTCTCTCCTCCGCCTTGAAATAAGAAAATTTATCCTGCAAGATTGCTTCAAGAATCAACTTGTCGGCACACTAGGATTTCCGTCAATTATTCCATAGCATTCTTAATAGCTGACAGTAATTCATCATAAGCTTCATATGCCGGGATATCCGGGTAATCGGCTTTGATCTTATCAGTGCTTCTGAAAAGGAATCCGGCTTTACTTGCCTGGATCATACCGAGGTCATTGTAGGAATCACCACTTGCGATCGTATCAAATCCGATAGACTGTAAAGCCTTGACAGTGCTTAATTTGGACTGTTCCACTCTCATCTTGAAGCCGGTGATCTCACCGCTGTCTGCAACTTCAAGAGTGTTGCAAAACAGTGTTGGTCTGCCAAGCTTTTCCATTAGAGGTGCAGCAAACTGTGTGAAAGTATCACTGATCAGGATGACCTGAGAGAAGGAACGAAGTTCATCCAGAAATTCCTTAGCACCTGGAAGCGGGTCAATTTTTGCGATAACATCCTGGATCTCTTTCAGTCCGAGACCATGTTCTTTCAGAATGCCAAGTCGCCAGTTCATTAATTTATCATAATCCGGCTCATCACGGGTAGTTCTCTTAAGTTCCGGGATTCCGCTGGCCTCTGCGAATGCAACCCAGATTTCCGGCACCAATACACCTTCTACGTCAAGACATGTAATATACATAATAAAAATCCTCCTTTGTTATTAAACATAGTCCGGAATCCATCTGATTTTACAGAATATTATTTTCGGACTTTTGTATTTTATCGCTGTACTCAGTGAAACAATATTAACATACTTTCCGGGCAGACGCAATTTCTGGATTATAAAAAATACAAATTGTTATTGATAAAAAGTTACTGTTCACATAGCACTATCCCGCGAGGTGTTTTGGCATGAATATGCCAAAATCCCGAGACATACAAGCCAAAATTCCATTGCCGCAGGCAATCTGGAATTTTGGCAAAGTTACTGTGAACGGAGTGAACAGTAACGATAAAAATGATTGACATTCCACATATGCATCATTATAATGAAAAAATAGTTAGGGTACTAACTAAATGGAAAGCCATAAAACTTCCCACTTTCAGGATTCTATGTACTGGTATTCTGAAGAGGTGGGATTTTATCAGCTTGCTATAAATCAGAAAGTAATGAAGCGGATTACAAATATCTGACTGACAGGAGGTGCAGGAGCGATAGAGGAAGAAATGAAACAGAGACTAAAGGATATGCATGTTGGCAGGCTGATCCATATTTTGTCACATTCCATGCGGCGGCATAATCCGACCGAAGTGATAGAGAATGATGATCTGACAACGATGCAGAAGCATGTGCTGAAATTCATTCTTCTCGAAACGATGCATCGGGATCTTTATCAGAAAGATGTTGAAGAGGAATTTCAAGTCAGAAAGCCAACAGCGACCGGAATTCTGAAGCTGATGGAGAAGAATGGCTATATTTACAGAGAGAGTGCCAGACAGGATGCACGTCTGAAACGGATTGTCCCTACCGAAAAGGCAGAGAACATCCGCCTGGCAATTCTTAAGAGCATCGAGGAAAATGAAGAGGCAATGGTTCGGGGAATCCCGAAAGAAGATGTGGAGCTGTGCAAGCAGGTTCTGTGGCAGATGTATGAAAATCGCAGAAGCGTATGTAATTGTCTGGCAGATCAGGAGAAAGAGAGACAGTCACAGGAAGTTGATGATGTTCATGGTAAAGAAGAACATTGTGAACATAAAAAGTAATGAGAGGTAACAATTATAAAGAATAAGGAGGACATCGACAAAGATGAATAAGAAACTTTTAAGTTCCGTCCGGGAATACAAGAAGCAGTCTGTATTGGCTCCGATCCTTGTAATTCTGGAAGTACTGATGGAAGTTCTGATTCCGCTGGAAATGGCGAAGATCATCGACGTAGGTATCGCAAACGGCGATATGAGCTATATCATCCAGCGAGGAGTCATCCTTGTTGCAATGGCAATGATCTCTCTGTTTTTCGGTGTACAGGCCGGAAACATGGCGGCAGTTGCGGCAGCAGGATATGCAAAGAATTTACGACATGATATTTTTTACAAGGTGCAGGATTTCTCCTTCAAAAATATCGACCACTTTTCAACCTCAGGTCTGGTCACACGATTGACTACAGATATCACGAACGTGCAGCAGGCATATATGATGAGCATACGTCTCCTTGCCAGAGCACCGTTTATGATCATTCTGTCATGGATCATGACACTGACCATTAACAAGGAAGTTGCTTTACTTTTCCTGGTCGTAGTTCCGCTTCTGGGCGGTACATTGATCTTCATTGCAAAGAAAGCACATCCGCATTTCATCAAAGTATTTGATGAGTACGATATCCTGAACAATTCTGTACAGGAAAATGTAAATGCATCCCGCGTAGTTAAGGCATTCGTAAGAGAAGACCATGAGATCGAGAAATTCCATGGAATTTCCAAATACGTTTACAACCTCTTTACTAAAGCAGAGAAGATTGTTGCATGGAATGCTCCGGTTATGCAGTTTATGATGTATACCGTAATTATTATCATTGTTGCCATCGGTGGAAGAGGAATCGTTCTCGGCGGCATGGAGACTGGTGAACTGACAAGTGTTATCGTTTATGCACTTCAGATTCTGATGTCCCTGAACATGGTAACTTTCGTATTTGTTATGATTATGATCGCACAGGCATCTACAGACCGTATCATTGAAGTTCTGGATGAAGTTCCGGAAATGCAGGATAAGGCTGATGCAGTAAAAACAGTGGCAGATGGTTCTATTGACTTCAATCATGTAGATTTCAGCTATGCAGGAGAAGGCGGAAACCTTTCCCTGAAGGATGTAAACCTTCATATTAAATCAGGTCAGACCGTCGGTGTTATCGGTGGAACCGGTAGTGCCAAATCTACTCTGGTACAGCTGATTCCGAGACTCTATGATGTCACGAAGGGAAATGTACAGGTTGGCGGCGTAGATGTCCGTAACTATAATCTGGAGGTTCTTCGTGACCAGGTTTCTATGGTACTGCAGAAAAATGTGCTTTTCTCCGGAAGCATTTATGAAAACATCCGCTGGGGCGATGAACATGCCAGTGATGAAGAAGTTCAGCGAGTTTGTAAGCTTGCACAGGCAGACGGATTCGTCAGTGAATTCCCGGATGGCTATAATACTATGATCGTTCAGGGTGGTAACAACGTATCCGGTGGACAGAAGCAGCGTCTGTGTATTGCCAGAGCACTTCTTAAGAAACCGAAGATTTTGATCCTGGATGACTCTACCAGTGCGGTAGATACCAGAACAGATGCCCTGATCCGTAAGGCTTTCCGAGAGGAAATCCCGAATACAACAAAAATCATTATTGCACAGCGAGTTTCTTCTATTGAGGATGCAGACCAGATTATCGTACTGGATGACGGTAAGATCGTAGGCGTGGGAACATCCGAAGAACTGCTTAAGACAAACGATATTTACAGAGAAGTATATGAATCACAGGTCAAAGGAGGCGGAGACGATGAATAAGAAGAAAAAATTAGATCAGAATACCATCAAAACTGCCAAAAGACTTCTGAAATATATGACAGCAACTTATAAAGCACAGTTTATCCTTGTGTTTATCTGTATCTTTATTAGTTCAGTAGCCAGCATTTCTGTTTCTCTGTCATTGAAATTCCTGCTGGATGATTTTATCATTCCGCTGATCGGACAGACAGATCCGAACTTTGCAGAACTGTATAAGGCGCTTTCCGTTCTTGGCTGTATTTTCCTTCTTGGTGTAATTGCTACATTTATCTATACCAGAACAATGGTTTATATCGGTCAGGGCGTGCTGAAACGTGTCCGTGACGATATGTTTGAACATATGCAGACTCTCCCGATCCGCTACTTCGATCAGAACACAAACGGATCCATCATGAGTCTTTATACCAACGATACCGACACATTGAGACAGATGATCAGCCAGGCGATTCCGCAGGCATTGATGGCATTGTTTACGATCATTGTTACATTTATTTCCATGCTGGTGTTAAGCCCGCTGCTTACAATTCTGGCAGTTGTGATCATTTTCGTCATGTTGAAGGTCACGAATAAAATCGGTTCTAACAGTGGTAAATACTTCATCCGCCAGCAGGTATCTCTGGCAGATGTGACTGGTTTCGTGGAAGAGAGAATGAACGGACAGAGAGTTGTAAAAGTTTTTAACCACGAAGAGCAGTCCAAAGAAGAATTTGACAAACTCAACGAAGCACTTTTCGAAAGTTCTGCAAATGCCAATAAATACGGTAACATGATGGGACCTGTAATTGGTAACATTGGTAACCTGCAGTTCGTTTTAACAGCTGTACTTGGCGGACTTCTATCTGTAACAGGAATCGGCGGCATCACTCTTGGTGTCATGGCTTCCTATCTGCAGTTTACAAAGAGCTTCACACAGCCGTTTATGCAGGTGGCACAGCAGTTTAACGCAATCGTTATGGCTCTGGCTGGTGCAGAACGAATCTTCAGGCTCATTGATGAGGAACCGGAAGAGGATAAAGGCTATGTAGAACTTGTCAATGCGAAGAAAGATGCCAATGGAAACATCATAGAATGCAAAGAAAGAACAGGTATGTGGGCATGGAAACATCCGCATTCCGCAGACGGTTCTGTAAGCTACACAGAGCTGACAGGAGATGTACGTTTCGAAGATGTTACCTTCGGTTATAACCCGGATAAAGTAATTCTGAAAGACATCAGCCTCTTTGCAAAACCAGGACAGAAACTTGCTTTCGTAGGTTCTACCGGTGCCGGTAAGACAACCATCACAAACCTGATTAACCGTTTCTACGATATTCAGGAAGGTAAGATCCGTTACGACGGAATCAACATCACGAAGATTAAGAAAGACGACCTCAGACGTTCTCTGGGAATTGTACTTCAGGATACTCATCTGTTCACTGGAACTATTAGGGAAAATATCCGCTATGGTAAACTGGATGCGACAGATGAGGAAGTATACGTGGCAGCAAGACTGGCTCATGCAGACCAGTTCATCAAGATGCTTCCGAATGGATATGACACCATGTTAAGCGGTGACGGCGAGGAACTCTCTCAGGGACAGCGCCAGCTTCTCTCTATCGCCAGAGCAGCCGTAGCCAACCCGCCGGTACTGATCCTGGATGAAGCAACTTCAAGTATCGATACCCGTACAGAGAGTATCGTACAGAAAGGTATGGATAACCTGATGAAAGGCCGTACCGTATTCGTAATTGCCCATCGACTCTCAACCATCAGAAACAGCGATGCCATCATCGTACTGGATCATGGTAAGATCATTGAAAGAGGTGACCATGAAGACCTCATTAAGTTAAAAGGAACTTATTATCAGCTTTATACTGGTAAGCTGGAGTTATCTTAAAGGATTACTTTTTATAGAGTTATATGGATTAAAAGGTATGCGTATAAGGGTGTGGCAGACAGATAAGGTCTGCTGCGCCCTTATACTATGGAAGGAATATATTTAAGTTAATTTGTTGTTCTGTTAGTCCATTGTTATTACTTAAGTTTTCCGTTATAATAAAAAATTATAGAGATTGTTTATGAAAAATTCAGATAAAAAATTATCAATTATTATGCGATATAAGTTTACGAAAGGAATGGAAAACAACTAATGGTTAAGGTAGATTTAATCACAGGCTTTCTGGGGGCAGGGAAGACGACGTTTATCAGGAAGTATGCGAAGTATCTGATGGATGAAGAAAATAATATTGGAATACTTGAGAATGATTATGGGGCAGTGAATGTGGATCTGATGTTGCTTCAGGATCTGATGGGAGATAATTGTGAGCTGGAGATGATTTCTGGTGGATGTGACAAGGACTGTCACAGGAGACGGTTTAAAACGAAGCTGATTGCTATGGGAATGTGCGGATATGATCGTGTGATCGTGGAACCGTCGGGGATTTTTGATGTGGATGAGTTCTTTGATATTCTTCATGAAGAACCACTGAATCGCTGGTACCAGATTGGAAATGTGATTGCGATCGTGGATTCCAGGCTGGAGAATGATCTGTCGGATGAGGCGGATTTTATTCTGGCTTCTGAGGTGGCAGATGCGGGATGTATCGTGATGAGCAAGAGCCAGGAGGCTTCACCGGAGGAAATTCAGGGGACAATTGATCATGTAAATCGGGCGCTGGAGAAGGTGCATTGTCGCAGGAGATTTGGCGGTTTAGGTAAGGAAAATACGGAACAGGATATGGATAAAATGGGTAATGTTATCCACAAAAACTGGGATGAAATGTCGAAAGAGGACTTTGCCGGGATTGCGTCCTGTGGATATGAGATGTCAACTTACCGGAAACCGGAGCTCGAAGCGGATGAAGCGTTTACTTCTCTGTATTATATGAATGTGAAGATGACTGAGAAGGAGCTGCGGGAAGCAACTGAGAAGATTCTGTCTGATCCTGAATGTGGGCGTGTGTTTCGGATGAAGGGATTTATGAGAGTGGACGATGGTGATGGAATTTCTGGAAAGTCTGTTCAGACGGAGAAAAATGGGAAAAAGTGGATTGAATTAAATGCTACTAAGAATGAAATTACGATCCGTCCTCTTCATGTAGGGCAGGAGGTTTTGATTGTAATTGGTGAGGATTTGCAGGAAGAGAAGATAAAGTCTTATCTGAAAATATGAAAGTTGCAGTTCACTTTGTTTTAACCAAATCAAGTAAGTCCCCTGCTTCAATTGCGAAGAGCAATAAGCAGTGGGTGGGGACTTGCTTGTATCAGAAGGGGTACAAGCCCCTTCTGATAAACTGCGAAGCAGTTATTTGGTTATGAGCAAGTAGCGAAAGCGGATTGCGAATATCCGATTGACTCAACACATGTGGAATCCTATCTGAATTATTATAAAAGAGCACTTGAAAATTCAAGTGCTTCATTGTATAATCTACTTAGAAGTTGACCGGAAGCTAGTTCCGGTTGCCCTCGGTAAAATTAATGTGAAAAGAATTTAAGCATCCCACCGCCCAAAGTTGGATGCTTATTTCTTTTTATGTTGATCTATGTAAGTCAATGCCGTAAAGATTACTAATAATAAAGTAAGAACTTCCATTGTGTTCATCAGGCATCCCCTCCTTTCATAAAACTGGAGGGCAAGGGTAGAAACTTCGCATCCGGAGTCTGTTCAATTATACCAGTTCAGTATAACGTTAAAGAGAGAAGATATCAAGTACTTTATGTTCTAATACTTAAATTATATAAATAATTAAACAGGGTATGAAGCTCATCTTTATTTGATGAAACTTCATACCCTGTTCTTTTATTTTTATGGAGATATTAACTTTTCTAATTGGATAAAGGTGTTATTTTGTAAACAGATCAACCAGATCCTGAGCGTCGTCGTAGCCCTGGCTCTTGAGTTCGTTTACGAACCATTCGTCTACACCGTCAACGGCTTCCTTGAAGGAATCGATATCCATATCAGATTTCTCTGTGAATGTCACGCCGTTTTTGGATTCCCAGCGTTCTTTGATCTCATCATCGCTGGAACGGTTGATGTAACGTTCGTACTCAACAGCTTTCTGTCCGCATTCATCAACAACAGCCTGCTGTTCTGGTGTCAGGTCGTTGTAGATGTCTTCGTTGATACAGAAGAACAGACAGTCATAAATTGCATCCCACATAGAGCAGTAAGGCTGAACTTCCTGAACGCTTGCAGCGTCGATAGCAGGAAGTGGATTCTCCTCACCCTCAACAGTGTTCTGCTGAAGTGCTGTATAAGTTTCAGACCAGTTCATGTTAGTAGCATCAGCACCCCATCTCTTGTAACATTCCATCAGAAGGTTGGAACCGGCTACACGAACTTTGAGGTTCTTCATATCGTCAACAGTTTTCACTTCATGTTTGCTGTTTGTCAGTTCGCGGAAACCGTTTTCTGCGATACCCATGCAGTGGAGTCCGTATTCACCGAGGATTTCTTTCAGCTTCTCACCGGCTTCGCCGTCAAATTTTGCATCAGCATCATCATAAGAATCATAGATGAATGGAAGAGAAACAACATTGAAACGTGGATCGAATGCGGAGTAAATCAGGTTGGAATGCATGGAGATCTGAACCGGGTCACCATTCATCAGAGCCTGGATACCTTCGGACTGGTTGCCGTTTGTCAGCTGGTCAGCTGCGTAAATGTTGACTTTAACTTTGCCGCCTGTAGCTTTTTCCATCAGTTCGCCGAACTTACGTCCGCCGTCAGCCCATGTACTTGTCTCAGTAGTGGAGCAAGCGAAGTTCCAGGTTGTTTCCGGCCAGTCCAGATCACTGTAATCTTCCACTGTGTTGAAGGAATCCTTTGTGAAAAGGTCAACCAGATCCTGGGCATCGTCGTAGCCCTGGCTCTTCAGTTCGTTTACAAACCAGTCATCGATACCGTCAACTGCCTCTTTGAAGGAGTCGATATCCATATCTTCTTTTTCTGTGATTGTTACACCATTCTGGCTTGCCCAGCGTTCTTTGATTTCGTCATCACCGGAACGGTTGATGTAACGCTCGTATTCAACTGCTTTCTGACCTGCTTCGTCAACAACTTTCTGCTGCTCTGGTGTCAGACCATTGTAGATGTCTTCGTTGATACAGAAGAACAGACAGTCATAAATTGCATCCCACATAGAGCAGTAAGGCTGAACCTCCTGAACACTTGCTGCGTCGATAGCGGGAAGTGGATTCTCCTGACCTTCAACAGTGTTCTGCTGAAGTGCTGTGTAGGTTTCAGACCAGTTCATGTTTGTGGCATCAGCACCCCATCTCTTGTAGCATTCCATCAGAAGGTTGGAACCTGCTACACGAACCTTCAGGTTCTTCATATCGTCTACAGATTTAATCTCATGTTTGCTGTTTGTGATTTCACGGAAACCGTTCTCTGCAATACCCATGCAGTGGAGTCCGTATTCACTGAGGATTTCCTTCAGCTTTGCACCTGCTTCGCCGTCGAATTTCGCATCTGCATCGTCGTAAGAATCATAGACGAACGGAAGAGAAACAACGTTGAAACGTGGGTCAAATGCAGAGTAGATCAGGTTGGAGTGCATGGAGATCTGAACCGGGTCACCATTCATCAGAGCCTGAATACCTTCGGACTGGTTGCCGTTTGTCAGCTGGTCAGCAGCGTAAATGTTGACTTTGACTTTGCCGCCTGTGGCTTTTTCCATCAGTTCACCGAACTTACGTCCGCCATCAGCCCATGTACTTGTTTCAGTGGTGGAGCATGCGAAGTTCCAGGTCATTTCCGGCCAGTCAAGGTCGCTGTAATCTGCAATTGTGTCGAAGGAGTTATTGCCGTCTCCTGCATCCTTGGAAGCTGTATCTGAGGAAGCGGAGGACTGATCACCTGTGTAGGAGCCTTCTTTTGCAAGAGCTTTCGGAAGGAAGGTGGAGGTGATCGGGATGTATGTAACGATCAGAAGAACTGCAACGCAGGCTGCGATCATTGGCACAACTGCTCTTGAGATTTCCTGCAGAGTAACTTCCAGACCTTTTTTGATCTTAATGCTGATTGCTACGAAGAGGTTTACACCTACAGGAGGAGTTACCTGTCCGATTGCAAGGTTTACAGTTGCCATAACGCCGAATGCTACCACATCGTATCCCAGTGCCTTACATACAGGAAGCATAATCGGAATGAAGATGTACATAGCGGAGTTTGCATCGATGAAGCATCCTGCGATCAGGAAGATGATGTTTACGATCAGCAGGAAGGTAAACTGGTTATGTGCGATGCTTCCAAGTAAATTGGAGGCTGCATCTGCAATACCGAATTTGGTACATACAAAGGAGAACAGGGAGGCACTTGCTACGATGAGCATGATACCGCCGGTTGTTTTTGCTGAGTCTACCAGGATGTCAAACATATCGTGGATGGAAACCTCGCGGTAGATGACCATACCTACGAAGAGTCCGTATACAACGGATACGGCTGCGGCTTCTGTTGGTGTGAAGATACCACCGTAGATACCGCCCAGGATGATGACCGGCATCAGGAATCCCCAGAAAGCATCTTTGAAAGCGTCCCAGCGTTCTTTGCCTGAGGCTTTTTCTCTGGATGGTTTGATATTGTGTTTCTTTGCTTCCAGCATTACTACGATTACCAGTGCCACGCCCATAAGAAGACCTGGTACGATACCTGCCATGAACATGTCTGCGATGGATGTGCCTGTGATGGAGGCATATACAACGAAGGCGATACTTGGCGGGATGACGATGGCGATGGAACTTGAGGTAGCCATAAGTGCTGTGGAGAATGGTGCGGAGAAACCACCCTGTTCTACCATTGCAGGGATCAGTACGGCGCCAAGGGCTGCAACAGTTGCAGGACCGGAACCGGAGATCGCGCCGAAGAAGCAGGCTACGATAACACATACGATGGCGATACCGCCTTTTTTGTGTCCTACGCAGGTATCAACGAATTTGATCAGTCGTTTGGAGATACCGGCTTTTGCCATGATGTTACCTGACAGTACGAAGAATGGGATTGCCAGGAGCAGGAATTTGCTGATTCCTGAGTACATGTTTGTTGCTACGATCGTCAGGGATGTACCGGAGTAGAGAATCGCGCATACGGAGGAAAGTCCGAGGCAGATTCCGATGGGCACACCGAGGATCAGGAAAATGAAGAAGGAGATAAATAAGATTGCACTGATCATTTATTTGCCCTCCTTTTTGTCTGTTGTGATTGTGTTTATGTTACTTTTTGTGCTGTTGTCGGTACTTTCTGCGCTGTCGGTTTTGCAGCAGAAGTCCAGACAGAATTCGATGAAGTGAAGGATCATGCATCCTGCACCGATAGGGACGAAGGACCAGAAGATCCATTCAGGCCAGTTTAATACGAAGGTTCTTTTTCCGTTCTGAAGCTGAGTGATTACCTTGTCCATTCCGTATTTGAAAAGGATGACGCTGAAGATGATGCTCAGGACTGTGATCAGGATCACGGATGGTTTCTTCAGCTTCTTTGGAAGACGGTCTGTGACCAGTGTCAGGCTGACCAGTTCTCCTTCGCGGCAGGCCAGTGCGGCTGCCAGCAGGGTGATGAGTACGAATACCGCTACTACAAGTTCTTCTGTGAAGGACCAGGAACGGTGGATGACTTTACGGGAAAATACGTTTCCCACAGTCAGCACCAGGATCAGTAGTGTGGAGATCACAAGGACGATCTTTTCTACTGCAGCCAGTGCGTTCATGATTTTTTTGTAGATTTTCATGCTCTCTACTCCTCTCAAAAAATTTACTGCTGTTTTTCGGAATTTGGAGCAGATTCAAGGCAGATGGAATGTAATGGTTATAATATGTAATTAGTTACATTTTTCATCTGTGGTGAATTCTGTTGTCTGCGAAAAACAGAAGTGGTGTTTCGGTTTCAGATCGACAGCCTGGAAAAGAAAGTATGTCTCGTGTGTCAGGGCTTTTTTATGTTATAGGAATATTATGGAGTAATTTCCTATAACATAAAAAAAGTCCGCCCCACGCAGGGACGGACATATGATATTCCGTAACCACCCTGTTTCACCTTTGAAACAAGTACGATTCTGCAACGTACCGATATACGCGGCTCCTGTAACGGGGGGCGGCCGGGGAAGCTTACTGTGAATACGGCAATATCTGTGATGGCTGTATTCAAGGGTTCGGCTTTCCTTCTCGGGGATGATATTCGAAACAGGTCTGTCACTGCATTTCACCGGACTGCAGTTCTCTGAGGACAGGGGGACTGTTTTTACTGGTTCCCTTCGTTGAATTTATGCGTTATAGGTTTAGCTGTTTAAAAAGCTAAAGCAATTTTAACGCTGTTTGTTTTGAAAGTCAAGAGGTTTTTGTAAGTATTTGGGGGAAGTTTGTTGGTGTGGGGCGTACACAGACAATAAGGGACGCGCGAAGCAGCATCTCTCTGCAGGTTCAGTTCCAGGGGCTAAGTAACTCTAAGGTGGGGAAAATCCGCTAAAAGCATGAAGAAAAATGCAAAACTCGCTCCGTTGCAGACTCCGCTCAGACAGGTTGCTATTTTTCTTCATAACGCGAATTTCCCCCACCTAAGAGTTACTAAGCCCCCTCCAAATTCACCTGCAGAGAGATGCTGCTTCGCGCTGGGGATTGGCTGTGTAAGAGGGAACAGTAATGACTGCAATGCTGGATGTAAAGATGTTGATTCTGTTAGAGAAAAGATTTACAATTATAAATATATAAGATGATTTATAGGTATTCTAGAGGAGTGATAGGATGTTTTCAAATTATGGAACGGCTATGGGGACGTTGTTTAAAGGGATTTTGATGCTTGCAGCCTGTTCGGGGTGTTATCTGGTTTGGTGGGGTGTGGCTTTTTATCCGGAGAGACATGTTCCGTTGTGGCTGTCGGGAATTTTGCTAGTGGCGACGGCGGCTTGTGGGATTATGGCGGTAAACTGGATGGCGCAGGGGATTTTTCAGGCTGAGAAGGTGCGTGCAGGAATTCCTGGTGGATGGATTCTGGCTGGTGGTGTGATTGGTTATGTTGTTTTGTTGGTAATCAGTAATATTATTTTTCATCGTATGGTGACGACGGAGTTGTTTCTGATTATCGGATGGGCGGTTTTGAATCTAATCACAGTTGATACGCTGTATGCCAGTGGATTGTTTTCAGCTGGAGTTTCTGTTGCATTTGTGGTGTTGACCTTGGTTGTGGTTGTGGCGAGTTTGTATTGTTATATGATTTATTATGAGCTGGAAACTTGGAAAGGGTATATAGACGGATTTCTGCCGTTGGTAATGGTGGGAATCGTGATGCTGCTTCTGGCTGGGGGGATGTTTTGGAGAAAATGATATAAGATTGGTAATAATTGCAGTTTTGTATGTTTTATGATATTTTGGAGTAAGAGAAAAGGGAAATTGTCCAGAAAGGAGACTGTCCACATGGGAATTTATTTAAACAGCGTATCTCCGTATACGTTATATAAAAGCGAAGTATGTAGTCCGTATTTTGTAGATAAATCGCAGATGCTAAGAGAACTGATTCCATTGGCTGAGGTTGGAAATCGTCATGTGTGTGTGACACGTCCCCGCAGATTTGGAAAAACAGTGATGGCAAATATGATTGGCGCTTTTTTTGGGAAAGATGTTGCGTCGGAGGATGTATTTGAGACATTGAAAATCTCAGAATTTGCTGATTACAGAAGGCATTTGAACCAGTATAATACAATTTATATTGATTTTAGCGTGGTTGATGATGAATGTATAAGTTATAAGGAATATATAGATGAGATAAAGGGGAATTTAAAAGAGGATTTAAAGAGGGGATATCCGGATATTGATTTTCGTGAGAATGGTTCTGTAAGAGAAGACCTACAGAGGATTTTTGCGGAAAAAAAAGAACGTTTTGTCTTTGTCTTTGATGAATGGGATTCGGTATTTCATATGCCGTTTGTGACAGAGGATGATAAAAAGTCTTATTTGCTATTTTTGAAAGGATTGTTAAAAGATAAGCCGTATGTTGCATTGGCATATATGACGGGAATATTGCCAATCGCCAAGTATTCCAGTGGATCTGAATTAAACATGTTCATGGAGTATACGATGGCTTCGGAGTCTAAGTTTGGTAATGTATTTGGATTTTCAGATAAAGAAGTTGATATGCTTTATGAAAGATATTGCGAGAACAATGCCGGAAAAGAAGAAACGCTGAATGTGACCAGGGAAGGATTACGTGAATGGTATGATGGATATTTTACTAAAAATGGGGAGAGAATGTATAATCCAAGATCGGTTGTGGTAGCCTTAGAGAATAATAATCTGGGCAGTTACTGGACAAGTTCAGGACCATATGATGAAATATTCTATTACGTTGAGAATAATATTGCAGATGTGCGTAAAGATATTGCGCTTATGATTTCTGGTGAGGGTGTCAAGGCGAAGATTCAGGAGTATGCGGCCACTTCTCTGAATCTGCTGACCAGAGAAGAAATTTTATCTGCCATGGTAGTATATGGTTTTTTAAGCTACTATAATGGAAAGGTGTATATTCCTAATAAAGAATTGATGGACAAATTTGATGAGATGGTTCAGAAAGAAGCTTCATTGGGATATGTATACAGATTGGCGAAAGAATCTGAGCGTATGCTGGAGGCCACACTTCATGGGGATACAGAAACTATGGAGAATATATTGGCTTATGTTCACAATACAGAGACCCCAATCCTTTCTTACAATAATGAAACAGAATTATCAGTGGTTGTGAATCTTGTTTATTTGGCAGCGAGAGATAGATACCGTGTGGAGAGAGAGGATAAGTCAGGGAAGGGGTTTGTTGATTTTATTTTTTATCCAGAAGACAGATCGGACACATGTATTATTTTAGAATTAAAAGTGGACCATACACCGGAAGAAGCCATTGAACAGATTAGAGATAAGGATTATATGCTACGGTTTATGGGAAAATTAGGTGAATTACCGAAATATACTGGTGAGATTTTAGGTGTTGGAATTAGTTATAGTAAAATCGATAAAATACACAGATGTAAAACGGAGATTCTCAGAAACAGAATTTAACCGAATTAAGTAAGTAGCGAAATTGGATTGCGAGTATCTGTCTGGTTTTATGAATAAAAATATAAAAAACCATCCTGTATGATATCATTGATATGATTAGAAACAGGATGGTTTTTATATTATTTAAACAGGTGAGTTTTCCTAATCCTAGGCTGTGGTGGCGAATAGGTGGCGGAAGATGAAGCGGCAGAGTGGTCCGATAATCAGGACCTGGAGTGGGTAGTAACAAAAACTCCATATAAACGCAAAAATGCCGCCTACTCGTCTGACATTGGGTAAGTGACATTTTATGTCGTATTTATTTTATCAGGTATTAGAGTTCTATGTCATGGGAATTTTGTACAAAATAGAAAAGCAAATAAAAAGAATTTATAACGGCTATTGACAATTAAATTGTTTTCTGAGTATATTGTAGAAAAATGAGCCATGTAGCAGAAGCGGATTGCGAATATCCGATTGACTAGAAGGGAGCAAATGATTATGGACTTAAAGAACTATTCAACAGGTGTACAGCATATCGGGATTCCGACGAATGATATTGACAAAACGGTGGAGTTTTATCATAAGCTGGGATTTGAGACGGCGTTTGAGACTGTGAATGAGGAAGCGAATGAGAAGGTTGTTTTTCTGAAGCTGGGAACTTTGGTTGTGGAGACTTATGAGAATCATGCGGCGAAGATGGAGCATGGGGCGATTGATCATGTTGCGCTTGATGTGAGAGACATTGAGGAGATTTTCCAGTATATTAATGAAGCTGGTTTAAACTCCACACAGGATACCATTCATTTCCTGCCATTCTGGGAAAATGGTGTAAAATTCTTTACCATTGAGGGTCCGAATAGGGAGAAAGTGGAATTCAGTCAGTATCTGTAAAACAGAAAAAGTTACGGAATATACTTACATAATAAAATTCCGAACATAATAAAATGAAGCAGTAAAGCCGATACATTGACTGGAAACAGTGTGTCGGCTTTTTCACTGTCCGAAATAGACTGTAGCAGTAAAAACCGGGAAAAATAAAGGGATATTAAAGGGAAGAGAAAGATGAAATATTTAAAGAAGTGGTATATTAATCTGTCGATACAGAGAAAAATTCTGTATTGTACGTTAGGGGTAGCATTGGTTGTTCTGTTGGCTGCCAGTGTTTCGCAGTATATGTCTGCATCTTCAATTGTGACAGAACAGACAAGGAAGCAGTCTGCGGGAGTGGTGAATGAGTTGTCGGTGAATTTGGATCATTATTTTGATATGGTGAGGAATTCATTTGAGTATATTGCAAATAACAATACGGTTCAGGAGGAATTGGAGTCTGATGAACCATATAAATCGGATGGCACAGAGCTGTATTCCTATTATTCAAGATCAGGGCAGATCAGAAGGCTGCTTTTGCAGGGATATACAAGTATTTATATGAATGATATCCAGCTGTATGGTTATAACGGAGCAAATCATCTGCTGGCAAATAATCATGAGATTAATGAAAATACCGCTCAGACATCCTGTGAACTGGCGGAGCAGGCAAAAGGACGCTGTATTTATTATAATGCTTCTGAGGAAGGCCTGATGTATATGGCAAAGCAGATCAAAGATTCTCTGACTATGAAGCCAGTGGGAATATTGAGAGCATCTATTAAGCTGAGCTATCTGAAAAAAATGACGATCACAGCCAGAGATTCTTTGTCTGCACATATTTTTCTTCTGGACAGTGACAAAAATGTTCTGATAGAGAGTGCAGAGAATGATGCGACAATCAGTGACAGAAGTTGGATAGAAAAAATATCAGGCAACACAGGAGATTTTCTGTTTACTGCAGATGGACAGGGTTATGACTGTGTATATCAGAGAAGTTCTGACACAGGACTTACAGTTGTAGGAATGATTCCTATGAGTTTCTTACAGAAAACAGCCAGAGGATTACAGAAAACGACAATCATGCTTATTCTGGCAAGTTTGATGTTGTGTATTTTTCTTGCTGATATTCTGGCAAAGGGAATCGCCGGTCCGATCAAGCGTACAAGTAAAGCAATGCAGCAGTTTGCGGAGGGGGATTTTTCTGTCCGTCTTCCGGAAGGAAGAAGGGATGAGATTGGAGCCATGAATTCTGTTTTCAACCAGACGATAGAGAAAATAGAGCAGCTGATAAAACAGGTTGTGGAGATGGAAACAGTTAACAAAGATATTGAATTCCAGGCTTTGCAGGCACAGATCAATCCGCATTTTCTTTATAATGTACTGGATACGATCAACTGGATGGCGCGAAAGAAGAGCGAGGATAATATTTGTCGTATGGTTACTTCTATCAGCAGTCTGATGCGTGCAAGTATCAGCAATAAAAGAAGTATGGTTTATATTCGTGAGGAAATAAAATATGTACAGGATTATCTTTACATACAGGAAACCAGATATGGAGATAAATTTACATCTTATATTGAAGTGGATGAGAGATTAAATGAATTAGAGATTCCGAAGATGACTATTCAGACACTGGTGGAAAATACGGTGGTTCATGGTGTGGAAAATGCGACATGGGACTGTTTCCTTTATGTTTCAGGAGAAATCACAGATGGAATGGCGGTATTTACAGTAAAGGATGATGGAGTTGGAATGTCACAGGAGCAGTTGGAAAAACTGATGGGGACAGAGGAAGAGCCGGATCATGAAGCTGAGCGGACACATACCCATCTGGGAGTATATGCAGTGAGAAAGAGACTGGATTATGTGTATCAGAACAAGGCAAGGATGAGCATTACATCAGAACCAGGGAAGGGAACTCAGGTAATACTGGAAATTCCGATGAACGGTAATGTCGGAGTTACTTACAGGAAATACGATGAAACTGTAAATGAAAATAACAAAAAAAGGGGAGACGAGAGATAATGGAATTGCAGGTAATGATATTAGATGATGAATATATTATTCTGGATGGTTTATGTTCGTTTCCATGGAGCGATTATGGATACCGTATATCCGCAACTGCAAGGAACGGATTGGAAGGTCTGGAGAAACTGGATCAGGCGAAACCGGATCTGATTCTTACAGATGTGAAGATGCCGGGAATGGATGGACTGGATTTTGCAGAAAAAGCACATGAGATTTATCCCAATGCGGTTATAGTGATACTGACAGGATATGACAGTTTTGCCTACGCTCAGAAAGCAATCAGCATTGGTGTGGAAGAATATCTTCTCAAACCGGTGGACTATGATGAGTTAAAGGCAATGGCTGCCCGGATTGCAGGGGAAATTCATGCAAAGAAGGAAAAACAGCAGGAAATCCGGGATTTGAAGAAATATTTCAACAGGTCAGTTCCGCAGCTGAAATCCAAATTTGCGGGAAATCTTCTGTATGGAAGAATCCAGGGAAAAGGAGTTGTAAAAGAGCAGGCAGAATCTCTGAATCTGACAATAGAGAAATATATTGTGAGTGTAGGGCGAAAAGTTGTTGGAGAAAATAAAATCCATACAGGAGATAAATGGATAGAGGAATTTGCATGCATCAATATTTTTGAGGAAATTTTTAATGATTTTGGAATTCAGGTTTTGAGCGATTATAATACAGCAACTGCAGAATATAATTTTATTCTTTTGTTTGAAAAGGAAGAAGAAAATGCAGTATGTATGGAAAAAGCATTGCAGGCATGCAGTAAGATACAGGTAGAAGTAGAACGGTATCTGAAAGCACATATGAATTTTGGATTGAGCGATGTAGAAGTGGATGAATATCAGGCAAATGCACAGTACCGTAAGGCACAGACAGCATGCAGGCAATGTGTTTATCTGGGTACGAATATCATACTCAGATACGAAGATCTGCAATATGAAAAACAGACAGACTTTGTGATTACTTCCGGTGAAAAAACACATTTTATGATGACTTTGTTTCAGGACAGTTTTGAGAAAGCGGAGGATGAACTTCATCAGATGTTTCGAAACGCACCGGAAGATGTATCTCCGGTGAAATTTGCAGCAATGGATTTACTTTTGGGATGTATGAAATTTCCATATATCTGTGCAGTTGACAGTGAAATTCATAATAAAAACTGGAATCTTTCTGTGCTTCAGGATGGAATAAAAAGAATCTGTCAGTGCGAGAACACAGAAGAGGTGTTGAATTGTCTGCTGAATCTGTTTGGAACGCTGATTAAACAGAATACAGAAGGAACTGATGAACGGAACCGGAAACTGGTTCAGAGTGTTCTTTCTTACATTGAGAAGAATTATTCAGGAGATTTATCTATGGATGATCTGACTGAGAAATTCCATGTAAGCAGAACCTATATCAGCCGCCTTCTTAAGAAATATGCCGGAAAGAGTTTTCTGGAATATCTGACAGATGTCCGGTTCCAACAGGTGGAGAAACTGATTGCAGATAATAAATATAAACAATATGAAATCGCAGAAATGGTAGGATACAAAGACTTTGGATATTACATAAAAGTATTCAAAAAGCGTTACGGTATTACACCCAATGAATTCAGGAAATATATATAAACAGCGAGGTTAACTGTATCAGGTAAGTCATTTAATCGAATCAGGCAAGTAGCGAGGCGGATGATTTTATCTGCCTGACGATAGAACAGGAGATTTGTGCACAGTATAAAATTTGTGCACAAATCTCCTATTTTTACTTTTATTTCCAATTGTTTATAAAAGGCAGAAAGACTAAAATAAAATCATCAAGAACGAGGAAACACAAATTAAAAGGAGGAAACAAGTAAATGAGGAAAATGAAAAAAGTGTTATCACTTGCCATGACGGCAGCTATGACAGCCAGTCTTCTGACAGGCATGGGAGCAGTTACAGCTTCTGCGAAGAAATCGGATGATGGAAAAAGAACGAAGATTACTGCTTTATTAAAAGGTACAGAGTCTACAGAGCAGTATAAGACATTTGATTATCTTCTTAAAAATTTCTGTGATGAAAAAGGTCTGGATTATGAAATTGAACTTGTAAACGATCAGCAGGATTATTTCACAAAGCTTCAGATGTATATCAACAGCGATACACTTCCGGATATTTTCGGATGCCCGAATGGAACACTTTCTACAGCCTGCAAAGATATTGATGCTTTGGTTAATGTAGGAGATGAACTTGAAAGAAATGGATATGTAGATAAATTGAATGGCGCAGTTCGTGATTTTCTTACAGATGCAGATGATGGAAACCTGTATCTTTTCCCTCAGGCATTGTACTGTGAATATTTTATGTATAGAAAGGATCTCTTTGAAAAAGCGGGAATCAAAGATACTCCAACAACATGGAAAGAATTTGAAGAAGATTGTCAAAAAGTCGCAGATATAGGAGAAATTCCGGTAATCATAGGCGGCTCTGAAGCATGGCAGATTATGCGATATCTTTCTTTCTCTCCATGGAGAGTGACAGGACCTGAATTTATTCAGGGATATCAGGCAGGAACCGAATCTTTTGATAAAAACGAATCTGCAAAATATGGTGTAAATCTTGTTTATGATCTTGGAACAAAAGGATATTTTGAACCTGGATTTGCAAGTGTAGATTTTACTTCTGCAAGTAACCTGTTCTTCGGTGGTTCAGGAGCGATTTTTTATACAGGTTCTGGTCAGTTTAATCTTGCTGAAGATATGTATGACAAGGGAGAAATTGGATTCTTCCCTGTACCAGATACAGAAGGAATGGACAATATGCCTACAAACATACCGATACATGCAGGATTTGCAGAAGCATTTAATAAGGCAACATATGATGATACCATGCAGGAATTCTTTGATTATATGTGTGAGAATTATTCTGATGTCTGCTACAATCAGGTACAGGTATTTTCACCATTTAGTAGCGACGAAATTCCAGAGGGACTTCCTCAGTTATTCTATGATATTCAGCCAATGTTTGAAAATGCGGAAACAGCATGGACTTCATGGGATGATAAACTGGATTCAGACGTAATGACTAAAATTGTTGATGAACAGCAGCAGCTTGCTCAGGGAATCATAAAACCGGATGAATTTATTAAGACCTGTGATTCTCTGGTAAAGAAATAAAAAAATTTAAGCAGTAGTCTGGAGACTGGCAAAATTTTTGTCAGTCTCTTTTAAAGAAAAGACATAAAACAATTTGATTTTCGGAAAGGAGGGAGCCTCGTGCAGAAAGCATTTGGAAAAAAATCAGTAATTTTCTTATTTATTTTTCCGGCATTTCTTATCTATACGGCATTTGTAATCGTGTCCATTGTATGGGCCGGATATTACAGCTTCTTTGACTGGAGCGGTGTTGGTGAAAAGGTATTTGTAGGCTTCAAAAATTACATTGAACTTCTTACACAGGATGATGTTTTCAGATCTACTGTATGGCATACACTGATTTATACAGTGATCAATGTTGCAATTCAGGTATTTGGAGGTTTATTATTTGCGATTCTCCTCAGTCGTATTAAAAAAGGAAGAGTTGCTTTACAGACTCTGTATTATATTCCGGTAGTTATCTCTTCTGTAGCGATTTGCCAGATTTTTACAAAGTTATTATCAGTAACTCCAACCGGTATTGTGAATCAGGTATTATCATTCATCAATCCATCTCTGAAACTGATGGAGTGGATTTCCAATCCTCAGATTTCACTGTATGTAACAGCTTTTGTAGAAGCATATAAATACCTGGGACTGTATATGGTTATCTTTTATGCAGCACTGATCGGTGTTCCGGATGAACTGGGAGAAGCAGCACTGATCGATGGAGCATCAACATGGCAGGAATATCTTTATGTAAGAATTCCTTATATTAAACCGGTTATCATTGCAAACTGTCTGCTGGTACTGAATGGTTCTCTGAGATCTTTCGAGTTCTCTTATCTGTTAACACATGGAGGACCGGGAAATGCTTCTGAGCTTATGACAACTTATATGTATAAACAGGCGTTCAGCAGTATGAAATATGGTTACGGAAGTTCTGTAGCGATCATGATCGTAATCATCTGTATGGTAGTTGGAATGTTATTCCGCAAATTTACAGGAGGAGGGGATGACGAATGAAAAAGAAAAAAACAACTATTCCGAGCATCATTAAATGGGTTATCGCATTAATCCTTGTTGTGATGCAGGTTTATCCTTTCTTCTATGTATTTACTTCAAGTTTTAAGTCACTGGATGATTTCAGACAGTTACCGGCATATGCACTCCCGTCAAAATGGGTACTGACGAACTTTATCAATGTTTTTACAAAAAGCCATATGCTGACTTATTTTAAAAACAGTATCATTGTTTTGATCGGTGTACTGATTCCTCTGCTTTTATTTGCACTGATGGCCGGATTTGCATTAAGCAAAATTAAATTCAAAGGCAGAAAATTTGTCCTTAATTATTTCCTTCTTGGATTGATGCTGCCTATGCAGGTTGCACTGATCCCATTGTTTACTATTTTTAATAAGATGGGACTGATCAATACATATCCGGCAATTATTTTGCCACAGATTGCTTTTTCACTGTCTTATTCCATTCAGCTGTTTTATTCATTCAGCAAATTCTTCCCTGAAGAAATGCTGGAAGCAGCGATCATTGATGGCTGTTCACCGATGGGATGTTTCTTTAAGATGGTAGTTCCGATGTCACTGAACTCTATTATCACAGTAGCAACCATGCAGGCAGTATTCTGCTGGAATGAGTATATTAATGCTTATACATTTACCAGATCTACAGATATGAAAACCATTACACTTGGTTTAAATGACTTCGTAGGAAGCATGGGACTGACAGACTGGGGTGGTACATTTGCAGCTATCACTGTAACAGTACTTCCGGTATTTATTTTCTACTTTTTCAGCAGCAAGAAGATGCTGGCAGGTATGACAGCAGGTGCAGTAAAAGGTTAATAATATATAAGAATTACCTGATAACAGTAGTTTGATTTATGAGTAAATAACAGGCTTGTCGGAAAAGTACAAGCAGGTCTGTAAAGTGAAATAAAGTATAAAAAAGGAGATTAAGACTATGCAGAAATTATACTATCAGTTCCCGGGAACATGGTTTGGCGATTGCATGCCATTTGGACATGGAGATAAATTCTATTTATATCATCAGAGAGATACCAGAAAACCGGGACCATTTGGAGAACCCTTTGGCTGGGATCTGGCAACAACTTCCGACTTTGTACATTACGAAGATAAAGGCGTGGCAATTCCGAGAGGAACAGATGAAGAACAGGATCAGTTCATCTTTGCAGGCAGTGTTTTCGAGGCAGAAGGACAGTATCATATTTTCTATACAGGCTATAACCGCGATTATCCGGCACTTGGAAAACCATCTCAGGTTCTGATGCATGCATACAGCGATGATCTTGTAACATGGCACAAAACTCAGGATGCACTTACCTTCACCCCGCAGGAAGGTTATGACCCAGATGACTGGAGAGATCCATGGGTAATCCGCGATGAGGAAAATAACCAGTACCTGCTGATCCTTGGCGCAAGATTACAGGGACCAAAGACAAGACAGACAGGAAGAACTGTTAAATTCACATCCAAAGACCTGAAAAACTGGAAATTTGAAGGAGATTTCTGGGCACCGGATCTCTATACTATGCATGAGATGCCAGACTTATTTAAAATCGGTGACTGGTGGTATCACATTGTGACAGAATACAGTGACAGAAGCAAAATGGTATACCGTATGAGCAAGAGTCTGGAAGGTCCATGGATCGCACCGAAAGATGATGCATTTGACGGCAGATCTTATTATGCAGGACGTACTTTTGAACTGAACGGACAGAGAATCCTCTTTGGCTGGGTTGCTACCAAGGATCAGGATGATGATGACAATAACTTTATCTGGGCAGGAACATTTATGGCACATGAGGTTTACCAGAGAGAAGACGGAACTCTTGGTGTAAGAATTCCGGAAACTGTATGGAATGCATTTGATAAAGAGGAAAAAACAGAAGATTTTGTAATTGATACTCCAACTAAGAGTACAGAAAAAGTAGTTGCAAAAGATACAGGAGATATCTTCAAATTCGAAGCAGATGTGGAATTCACAGAAGGAACCAGAACTTTTGGTGTGAGATTCTATGAAGATGAGGATAAAGCTGAGTCTTATCAGTTCGTATTTAATGTAACAGAAGACAGATATGTATTTGAGAAAAAACCAAACTGGCCATGGCCTGCAAATCAGAATATCGGACTGGAGAGACCGTTGGAGCTGGTACCTGGTAAAAAGTACAATATTAAAATGATCGTAGATGATACGATTGCTACAATCTATGTAGACGGTGTTGCATTAAATGCAAGAGCATATAAACGTCCGGGAGAAAGCCTGTCACTCTTTGCTTCTGAAGGAAGCCTTAAGGTAACTAACTGCAAGGTTACAACCGGATTAAAGAAATAGAGCCAGACAGCAATCTAACCAATAAACTGGGAGCAGTTATTCGGTGTAGATTAATGTGACGAAAAAGATTGCTGTAAATAAAAAAGTTGTTGTGCGTTTCAGTTATAGAAATGCACAGCAACTTTTTGGCATTAATTAAATCGATTGGAAACAACAGCTTTTCTTTTTGCGTTTAATCTTCCAATTTAATTTTTTCTTTCAGAACAACACATCCCGCCATGTCACCGATAACATTGACACAGGTAGCACCCATATCACAGAGAGTATTGATACTGATGTAAACGCCCATGACACCGGCTGGCAGACCTGCCATTGTTGCGAGGGCTGCGAAGGATGCGATGGCACCGCCTGGGATTCCAGGTGTTCCTACGGAGAGGAGCACGTTTGCCAGAAGGATTACGATCATCAGGGAAATGCTTACGTTGATACCGCAGGCATTTGCGAAGAACATGATCATAAAGGACATCAGGATGGATACAGCGTCCATGTTTACTGTAGCACCAAGAGGAATGGCGATACTTGTGATTTTATCAGATACGCCCATTTCATTTTCCATACACTGCTTACTGATCGGAATGGTTGCTGAACTGGAGCAGGTTCCGAATGCGTTTAATGCTGCTGGAAGCATTGCCTTGAAGAATTTGATTGGACTTTCTTTTCCAAGAAGTTTGATAGCACCGCCGTAAACAACGATTGCAAATCCGAAGAATGCTACATACAGAATGATCAGCTGGGTTGCAAGTGAAACGATTGTTTCTGTACCGTTGGCTTCTACAACAGGAACGATTGTACAGAAGACACCGATTGGCGTGAAATACATAACTGTGCTGATTACTTTCAGACAGACTTCGTTACAGGAATCGATCACTTTCAGAAGTGCTGTACCTTTTTCACCGATGGCGATGAGGGTGAAGCCGACGATTACTGCAAATACAAGTACCTGAAGCATATTTCCGTTTGCAAAAGCTGCAACCGGGTTGGATGGAATCAGGTTCTTGATGGTATCCAGAATGCTGGTCATTTCTGTGGCCTGGATATCAGAAGTTGCCATTTCGAATTTGACGCCTTCACCGAGATGGATCAGTCGTGGAATAATCAGTCCTGCGAGGCTGGCAAGTGCAGTTGTGCACAGGAAGAAGATCATGGCTCCGGCTGTGATCTTACCGGTTGTACGGGCATTGCCGATACTGGAGATACCCATGATGATGGAACAGAAGACCAGTGGAAAGATCATCATGTTCAGAGCATTCATGTAAATGCTTCCGATGAGACTTGTGACAGTAAGTACCGGCTCAAATCTGCATGCCAGAAACAGTCCGGTAAGAATACCGAGGATCAGGCCGATAAAGATTGCGGTGGTAATATGCTTTTTGTACCACGAATAGAAATTTTTCATTAGTTCCCTCCTTCATTTTTCTGATGCTGGAAATAACTTGCAGGTGTCTAGAGCGTGTTTGAAAAATCATTCCCGCAATCTGCACGCCCCATTTTGCGGTATATTTTGCCCTCATTCGGTTGGCGTAGCCCGCTACGCCGCCCTCATTCAGGCGAAATCTCCCACAAATTGTGACGCACATCTTGCAGAAAGCATTTTTCAAACACGCTCTAGAATATATGGCTCAAGTAGAAACAGAAGATGGCAGAGCATGTGCCGACTGCAATAAATTTCCAGATTCAGAAAAAATAGCATGACACTACTTTACCACAATAACGTGTGAATTACAATGCAAGGTGTTGAATTTGGCGGATTTTGTGTGATATGATGGGCAATAAGAAAAAGCATAGAAGACCAATAAGTTAATCTTTGAGGGTTACTATAGGAGGACAACATAAATGAAACCAACAATTTTATTAATAAATTTTAAAGACCAGCAGAAACTTCGTAAATTAAAAATGGCATTACTGCCATTCAAAATCCGCTTAAAAACAGTGGAATCCCAGGATTACAGTCAGCCGATTGGTTATCTAGCTGGAGTGAAGGAGATTGCGAAAGTGGAGACTGCGTCAACAGAGATTCTGTCAGCATTGATACCGCAGGAACAGATGGAAAAGGAAATGTTGATTCTTGCAGGAATCACCGGGAATTTATTTGACCAGGTGCTCTATACATTGCGGAAAGCAGGAACACCGGTGGACTATAAGGCAGTTCTGACAGAGCATAATCAGAACTGGAACTGTATGCAGCTTTATAAAGAGTTGGAGAAAGAACATCAGATGTACCATCCTGAAGCAGAATAATATTTATTGGATACAATACAAGGCAGCAGAACGATTTTTATGATTTAAAGAAATTTTTTTATAAATCTTTGAAAATGTGATATACATCACAGAAACCGAAAAATTTTCTCATTATAATAAACATGAATTGCAGGACATGATTAAAATGAATATGAAACTGTCGAAGAGATTGTTCGAAGATTGAATAATATTTGCAGTTAATTAATTTTTGCCGGGGCATGTCAGTGAGGTTGAAACGATGGGACAGATAACGATCAGAGAGCTGGAAAAGCTGGATTTTTTTGAAGGGATTCCGCAGGATATCCTGCAGAATCTTCTTAATGAAAGTACAGTTGCTTCTTATAAGAAGAAAGAAGTGATTTTTCATTCCCGCACCAGAACAGAGTTTGTGTATTTTGTGCTTTCGGGCGAGGTGATGCTTTACAACCTGACGAAGCACGGAAACAGAAAGGTGATTTTTATCCTGGGAAAAGGACGACTGTTAAATCAGAGCATTGTGAGCAAAAAGCCGAATGCTCTTTTTGGTGAGGCAGTCTGTCCTGTGCAGGCATTGAAAATTCCAGAGGGCGTTTTTCTGCGGCTTATGGAGCAGTGTCATGAGTTGACCTATTCCATTTTGCGTGAATATGAAAGGAACCTCTGGCGTATGGGGCATCAGCTGAAAAATACTACCGGAAATATGCAGACGGAGCGGAAAATCGCAGCCAAGTTATGGAAACTTGGACGGGATTTTGGTGTGGAGACAGAAGAGGGTGTAATGGTAGATATCGATCTTACTATTACACTGATGGCAGATCTGGTAGGAGTTCCGCGAGAAAATGTATCCCGTGCGTGTAAGGTTCTGACTGACAGAGGACTGATCCACTACAGCAGCAAACGATTCATTCTGACAGATTTCGATGGTCTTGCAGACTTTTATAAGATGTGAGAAAGGGGTATCTGATGGGAAAACGATTAAACAGGGATGAGATGCAGCAGTTTTTTGAGAGTCTGCAGGAGTCCTATGATATATACGGTCCGAAACTTTATCAGGGAACAGGCTGTTTTTCAGATACAGATGTAGTTCGTTATGGACAGCTTGAAAGCTGGGAGGAACTTGTCTGGGACAGAAAATCTGACTACAGTTTTAAAGAAGCATTGTTTCCGATTTCTGAAACGATTCTTTATTTTACAGAAAATGAGATGAAAACAGCAGACGGACCTGCCAGACCGAGAATGATTTTTCTGAAAAGCTGTGATTTCCATGCGTTGAAACGTCTGGATGAGATGTATCTGAGGAATGGTGTGGAGGATCTTTACTACAGAAGAATGCGGGAGAATACAGTTTTTGCTGTGATGGGATGTAAGGAATCCGGAGAATCCTGTTTCTGTGTAAGTATGGGAACAAACCGATGTGAAGGTTATGATATTTATGCTTTTCAGGATGAAAATGGCTGTTATGTGGATGTAAAAAGTGGAGAACTGGAAAGTTTGTTCCCGGAATGTGGACAGAGCACTGAAGAAGAGCCGGTATTTGTGGAAAAGAATCAGGTTCAGGTAGAGATTCCGGAAAGTCTGCCGGAGAATATTCAGGAAGATTCCATGTGGCAGGAATATTCAGGACGATGCATTGGATGTGGACGTTGTAATTTTGTCTGCCCAACCTGTACCTGTTTTACCATGCAGGATATTTTCTATAAAGATAATCCGAAGGCCGGGGAACGCCGCCGCGTGTGGGCTTCCTGTCAGGTGGATGGATATTCTGATATTGCGGGAGGACATAGTTTCCGCCAGAGTCAGGGAGACAGAATGCGTTTTAAGGTTTTACATAAGGTATCAGATTATAAAAAGAGATTCGGCTATCATATGTGCGTAGGCTGCGGCCGCTGTGAGAATGTCTGTCCGGAGTATATCTCCTATATTGCATGTCTGCAGAAGCTGAAAGAAAAGGAGGGAAAATAAGATGACGAACGAATATATTCCTTTCTTGTCTAAGATTCAGGAGATTATTAAACATACCGAGACAGAGTATACTTTCCGTATGACTTATGTGGGTGATGTAAAACCGGGACAGTTCTTCGAGGTTTCCATTCCGAAATATGGGGAAGCACCGATTTCTGTAAGCGGGATCGGAACGAATTATGTAGACTTGACGATCCGTAAGGTAGGCAAGGTAACAGGCGAGATTTTTGAGCTGAAAGAGGGTAGCAGCTTTTTCATGCGAGGACCTTATGGAAATGGATTCCAGAAAGAAAATTATCAGGGAAAAGAATTGATTGTTGTGGCTGGCGGAACAGGCGTTTCTCCGGTGCGCGGTGTGATCAGCTATTTCGGTGAGCACAAAGATGAGGTGAAGAAGCTTCATACGATCCTTGGATTTAAGTCTCCGTCAGATATTCTGTTTAAGGAAGATTTAAAGCGATGGGAAAATCAGATGGATTTTATTCTGACAGTAGATTCTTCAGATGATCCAGCTTATCAGACCGGACTTGTTACCAAGTATATTCCGGGACTTGAGCTTGGGGATATCAGCGAGACAGCTGCGATCGTAGTAGGGCCGCCGATTATGATGAAGTTTGCAGTGGCAGAGCTTCTGAAGCTGGGTATGAAAGAGGAGCAGATCTGGATTTCCCAGGAGAGAAAGATGTGCTGTGGACTTGGTAAATGTGGACATTGCAGAATGAATGACACCTATATCTGTCTGGACGGACCGGTTTTCTGTTATTCAGAAGGAAAGAAACTGTTTGATTAAGGGAGGATGAATGATGGATATTAATACAAAGAAACTTAAGAAAAATGCCTTCCGTGTATCAAAGGTTCGTGGAATCGCAGCGTCAAGAGTACGTGTTCCGGGTGGCTGCTGTAATGCGGAAGTTATGCAGCAGGTAGTAGATATTGCAAAGAAATATGGTAACGGACAGATTCATCTGACTACCCGTCAGGGCTTTGAGATTGAAGGAATCCGTATGGAAGATATGGACAAAGTCAATGAAATGCTTCAGCCGATTATTGAGAATCTTGAGATTAATCAGACAGAATCTGGAAGTGGATATCCGGCATCAGGGACACGAAATGTCTGCGCATGTATCGGAAATCGTGTCTGTCCTTTTGGAAACTATAATACGGCAGCTTTTGCAAAGAGGATTGAGAAAGCTATTTTCCCGAATGATCTTCATTTCAAGGTTGCTCTTACAGGCTGTGCAAATGATTGTATCAAGGCGAGAATGCATGACTTTGGAATCATCGGAATGACAGAACCGCAGTATGATCCGAACCGTTGCGTATCCTGCGGAGCCTGTGTAAAAGGCTGCGATAAGCTATCTGTAGATGCACTGAAAATGGAGAATTACCGGGTTGTGCGCAATGAGGAAAAGTGTGTGGGATGTGGAGTCTGCGTAACGAAATGTCCGACCAGAGCATGGACACGAAGTGAGAAAAAATACTACCGCCTTACGCTTATGGGAAGAACCGGAAAACGCAACCCGCGTCTTGGCGAGGATTTCCTGATCTGGGCGGATGAGGATACGATCATTAAGGTCATTCTGAATACCTATAAATTTGTAAAAGAATATATCGACCCGAATGCACCGGGCGGAAAAGAACATGTGGGATATATCATTGACCGCGTGGGATTCGCAGAGTATAAGAAATGGGCATTAGACGGGATAGAACTGCCACCGGAGACGATTGTGAAAGACAATATTTACTGGGGCGGGATTTATTACAGGTAGTGAGAAAAGATACTTAAATTTATATCATTATTTTTTGGTAATGCGATAAACAACAATGTGATAGAATAGTGAAGTAGAAAAGAGGAAAAACCGTGGGCAATTAGGATTGGAACCATGGTTTTTCTTTTTTATACGAGAATTATCCTTGTAAAAAAACGTTTCGTTTACTAAAATAAAAAAAACAGGCAAACGATATTTAACCGAATCAAGTAAGTCCCCTGCTTCAATTGCGAATATCCGATTGACTCAGCCTGTCAAAGCGTAAAATAATTGCAGACAATAAGGAGAAGTTATGACATTAACACAGATGAATTACATCATCACAATTTCAGAAACAGGTTCATTAAACAAAGCCGCCGAGGCATTATATATTTCCCAGCCATCGTTAACCAATGCTGTGAAAGAGCTGGAGAAGGAACTCGGAATCACCATCTTTAACCGCAGTGGCCGGGGCGTAACTCTGACCAATGACGGTACAGAGTTTCTGATGTACGCCCGTCAGATTTATGGTCAATACGAGAGTGTTCTGGAGAAATACAGCGAGGGCGGTTCTTATAAGAAGAAATTCGGTGTTTCTACCCAGCACTATTCTTTTGCAGTAAAGGCATTCGTTGATATGGCGCAGGGATTCGATATGTCGGAATATGAATTTGCCATCAGGGAGACAAAAACAGCAGATGTAATCAGCGATGTCAGCACTATGAAGAGTGAGGTTGGTGTGCTTTACCTCAGTGATTTTAACCGTAAGGCATTGCTGAAACTTCTTCATTCTGCGAACCTGGAATTTCATCATCTTATAGACTGTCAGGCTTATGTATATTTATGGAAAAATCACCCTCTCGCAAAAGAGAAATCGATCAGTTACAGCCAGCTTGAGAAATATCCATGTCTGTCCTTTGAGCAGGGAGAAAAAGGTAATTTTTATCTGGCGGAGGAGATTTTGTCTACGAACGAATACACCAGAACAGTCAAAGCTTCAGACCGTGCAACGATGCTGAATCTGATGGTTGGTTTAAATGGATATACTTTATGTTCAGGAATCATCTGTGAAGAATTGAACGGCAGTGATTATCTGGCAATTCCCTTCGAGGGCGATGAACAGAACCAGAACAGCGATATGGAAATCGGATACATAACCAGGAAGAATTCTATTCTCAGTAATATGGGGAAACTGTATGTATCTTCTTTGCAGAAATATCTGGAGCAGAATACTTCTTTTTCATAAGGAGGAATAAATACCGGAAATTTGAAAGATTATTTATCCTGCGATAAGATTCTGTGCTGTGGCGGAAGCTGGATGGTAAAGGGAGATATGATCAGAAACGGTGAATTTGATCAGATTCAGGTTATGGTAAAAGAAGCAAAGGAATTAGCGGATGAGATTCGCTTTAAATAAAATATATTAAAAATATTGGAGCCTTAGCTTTGGCTCTGATGTTATAAAATGTCGAAATAAGGAAAAACTCTCGTTTATGGAATATGATATGCGAGAGTTTTTTTGTTTGGCTGCTGAGAACAGTTATGAGTGAACAATAATCTTGTTTACTTTAACCGAATCAGCTGCGGAGCAGGTATTAAGTGACTTTTATATTCTTCTGTTATAGAATAAAAGTAATGATGTTAGGGTTAAAAGGCATTTTGCCCCTAATTTGATATCTACGAATTGCTCCGCTGCAAAGCAGCTCCCGCAATTCTCAAAGTAATTATTGAGGTAAAAGGATGTCTTATTATAGATATACAAGCAGGAGGAAATCAAAATGGGATTACAATGCAATGATGAGATGCAGGAAGATGTAATGTCGGAAATAGATATTATAGAAGCAAAGGAACAAGTATCCAGTGTCATTTTTGAGCATCAGGAGCAGGAAATTCCTCATAATCCTTATGATCAGGAATTGCGTGAAATGGATAGTATTCGACGTGGTGATGTGGAAATGCTTAAACACAGTATGTCGGAAACCTATCGCGGGGAAATTGGGCAGCTGGCCAGAAATCCAGTCCGGCAGGCGAAGAATGTTGCTATCTGTGTTATCACCCTTGCTTCCCGTGCTGCTATCGATGGTGGAATGGTTGCGGAAGAGGCATTTTCTATGGTGGATGGATATATTTTAAAGATTGAGGACATGAATAATGCAGTAAAGATTAATTCCATGATGCGTCAGGCAGAATATGAGTTTGCAGAGCGTGTGGCAGAAATTCATAAGAACCAGCACAAAAATGAGCTGGTCGAACGGACAAAGAATTATATTTATCAGAATCTTCACAGTGAAATCGTAATAGGAGAAATCGGGCAGAAAATAGGAGTAAATACCAGCTACCTATCGGATCTTTTTCATAAGATTGAAGGGATTACCATACAGCAATATATCCGTAAAGAAAAAATACGTCTTGCCGAAAATATGCTTCGTTATTCTGATTATGAAGTAAAAGAGATTGCAAATTATCTTTCTTTCTGCTCACAGAGTTATTTCGGGAATATTTTCCGTCAGCAGACAGGAATGACACCTGCCAGATACAGAAAGAAATATGGAAAATGGAAAGAACAAAAATAAATGATATTCACCTAAAATAGATGATAGAATAATCCGCACGGCTTGGTTAATATAAAGTTCATAAGAAATCAACAGCTAATTGGACAGATATTAACAGGAGGATATTATTATAATGAAGGAACTTCTTTTCGGAGCGGCATATTATGATGAATATATGCCATATGACCGTCTGCAGCAGGATGTTGCAATGATGAAAAAAGCAGGAATCAATACAGTAAGGATTGCAGAGTCTACATGGAGTACCTGTGAGCCGCAGGAGGGTGTGTTTGACTTTTCTCATGTAGAACGTGTAATGGACGCAATGGAAGAGGCAGGAATCAATGTCATCATTGGAACTCCTACTTATGCGATTCCTACATGGATGGTGAAGTCTCATCCGGATGTAATGGCAGAGACTGTAAATGGCAGAGGTATTTACGGAGCCCGTCAGATCATGGACATCACTCATCCGGTGTATCGTTTCTATGCAGAGCGTGTGATCCGTAAATTAATGGAGTGTACCGCACACAGAAAATGCGTTATTGGTTTTCAGGTAGACAATGAAACCAAATACTACGGAACAGCCGGAAAGAATGTGCAGGAGAAATTTGTGAAATACCTCCGCAAGAAATTCAATAATGACCTGGATGCCATGAACCATGAATTTGGCCTGGATTATTGGAGCAACCGCATCAATGCGTGGGAAGATTTCCCTGATGTGAGAGGAACGATCAATGGAAGCCTCGGAGCTGAATTTGAGAAGCTCCAGAGAACGCTGGTGGACGAATTCTTAAGCTGGCAGGCAGATATCGTAAATGAATACCGCAGAGAAGATCAGTTTATCACTCATAATTTTGACTTTGAATGGCGGGGATATTCCTATGGAGTACAGCCTGATGTAAACCATTACCATGCAGCGAAGGCACTGACGATTGCAGGCACAGATATTTATCATCCAACACAGGATGATCTGACAGGGGCAGAGATTGCATTTGGCGGAGATATGACTCGTTCTTTGAAGAGAGATAACTATTTAGTTCTGGAAACAGAAGCGCAGGGTTATCCGGGATGGACTCCGTACAAGGGACAGCTCAGACTTCAGGGATACAGCCATCTCGCAAGTGGTTCTAACAGTGTAATGTATTGGCACTGGCATTCCATTCATAATTCTTTTGAGACATACTGGAAGGGACTTCTCAGTCATGACATGCAGGAGAATGCACCATATCGCGAAGCATGTATCATGGGTAAGGAATTCTCAGAAATCGGAAGTCATCTGGTGAATCTGAAGAAAAAAAATGATATTGCTATCCTTGTAAGTAATGAGGCATTAACGGCTCTCAAGTGGTTCGGGATCGAAGCAACTGCGGCAGGAAATAATGGCATTGGATATAATGATGTTGTTCGCTGGATTTATGATGCGTTGTATCAGATGAACATCGAGTGTGACTTCGTATGGCCGGAATCTGATAATCTGGATCAGTATAAAGCAATTTTTGTTCCGGCACTTTATGCAGCACCGGATGAACTTCTGGAGAGACTGAAACAGTATGTGGCAGACGGCGGTACTCTGGTGGCAACATTTAAGACTGCATTTGCAAATGAGAATATTAAAGTAAGCCATGAAATGCAGCCGCACATTTTAAGCAACTGCTTCGGAATCAACTATCAGCAGTTTACCTTCCCGAAGAATGTCGGACTGACTGGAAGTATTATCCGAGAAAGTGGTGCAGATGAAGCAGATAAGAAAAATGAAACAAAAGAAATTATTGAGACTGAAGAAAATACAGATGTGCCTGCAACAGCTAAAGTATTCATGGAATTATTAATGCCACAGGAAGCTGAAGTTCTGGCATCTTATGACCATTATAATTGGAAAGAATATGCAGCAATCACTAAGAATCATTATGAAAAAGGAACTGCCATCTACATTGGTTGCATGACAGATGACAACACTTTAAAAGCAGTGATCACAGAAGCACTTAAGAGTGCAGAGGTAGAGCTTCCGGAATATAGATGGCCGGTGATCGTAAGAAAAGGAACCAATGATCTGGGAAAATGTGTCAGATATATCCTAAACTATTCCGCAGAAGAACAGAAAGTTTCTTATTATGGCAAAAATGGTACAGAGTTGTTATCAGGAGAATCTGTACAGGATGGAGAAAGCATCACGGTTTCACCATGGAATGTAAAAATTGTTGAAGAAGCATAAAATATAGGTAATGTAAAACACAGGGAGATTTTTCTTATAGATATTCCTGTGTTTTATATTGCCTTTAAATATTGATATTATATTGTGCAAAAACTATAAAAGACAAAAAACTAACAAATGAATGACAAAATAACAAACAAAAAGGACATAATTCTTTCTTTAAATGAATGTAAAAATTGATAAAATATTCTTATGGAAAACACAGAGATATATACAAATATCACAATTAGGGAGGAAAGAAATAAGATGAAAAAATTTACAGTGTGTTTACTGATCGGTGCAATGGCTGCAAGTATGCTTACCGGCTGTGGAAGCAATGGTGGAAGTTCTGATTCTTCAGACTCAAAAGCAGACAGCAGTTCAGAAACAATGACTATTATGATGAACGGTTCTGATTCAGATGCATATATGGAAGGATACCGTAAGATCATTGATGGATTTAATGAGTCCAACGAGTATGGAGTAAAGGTAGAAATTCAGAACGTAACCAACTCTGACTATAAGACAAAACTGACAACAATGATGGCTTCTGACTCTGAAACAGATATTATCTTTACATGGGAACTTGGATATCTTGAAAACTTTGTAAATGGTGATAAGATTGTCAGCCTTCAGAAATATCTGGATGAAGACGAGGACTGGAAAAATAGTTTCAATGGAGGTATTTTAGAGCCTTTAACATATGATGGTGAAGTATATGCAATCCCAACTCAGCAGAGTACAGCTATCATGTATTATAACAAAGCAATTTTTGATAAATATGGTCTTGAAGTTCCGACTACATATGATGAGTATGTGCAGGTATGCGACACATTAAAAGAAAATGGAGTTACACCTGTTGCATTAGCTTCTACAGCGGATGATGCATGGCTTGTATCTCAGTATATCCAGCAGCTGAGTGATGGAATTAAAGGCGAGGATTTATTCAACTCTATAAAAGACGGCACAGGAAAATGGAACGATGAAGGTATGGTTGAAGCTGGTAAACTGTTCCAGGAAGAAGTTAATAAAGGATATTTCGAAGATGGATTTACCGGAGTATCAAGAGAAGAGGCACAGTTACAATTTGCAAATGGACAGACAGCAATGTACTTCAACGGATGTTGGGAAATCTCCAATCTGGATAAGAAAGAGAATGCTGCAGAAGCAGAAAATATTAGTTGCTTCTTAATGCCGGCAGTAAATGAAGAATATGCAGGTGTAGAAGTTGGCTCTGTTGACACTTCTTATGCGATTACTAAGAACTGCAAGAATGTAGATGCTGCAGTAGCGCTGTTAAAATATATGACAAACGAAGAATCAACTTCTTCATTACTTTATGATTATGGACGTTTCCCAAGTACAAACATTGATATCGACGATTCAAAATTAACACCGCTGTGTGCAGATTTCGTAAATCTTCTGGGAGATGCAAAGGCACAGACGCCATGGTTTGACCGTGTAGATACTGATCTTGGAAATGAATTTAACAATACAGCAATTGGAATTGCAAACGGTGATGATGTGCAGGAAGCATTTGATACCCTGCAGTCTTATGCAGAAAGCAAGAGTAAATAAACAGATTGTTAAATAAATTGGCGGAACCTGAGATTTTACATTGGGTTCCGCTTGTTAAAAGGGAGAGTTGTCTATGAATAAAGTAATGGGTAATAAGAAAACCATAGCACTTTTTGTATTGCCTGCATTTATTATTTATGCAATCTTTGCATTAGCTCCTATTTTTTATAATGTGTATCTTTCATTATTTGATACAGACCTGATGTCAAAGATGAACTTTGTAGGAATCAAAAATTATCTGAGTCTTTTCAGTGATAAAACATTTAAACATGCATTTGGAAATAATATTCTGATGGTTGTCGGATCTTTGGTGGCACATATGCCATTAGCAATGTTCTTTGGTAATGCAATCTTCAAAAAAATCAAAGGTGCATCATTTTTCCAGACTGTATTTTTCCTTCCATGCGTAATCTGTGGTGTAGCAGTTGGTCTTACATGGACATTCATTTACAATGGTAATTATGGTCTGCTCAATGGTTTCTTAAAAGCAATCGGACTTGGTGGTTTGCAGCAGATGTGGCTGGCTAATAAAGAAACGGCAATGCTTTGCATTATCATTGTTATTATGTGGCAGTATGTTGGTTATCATATGGTAATTCAGTTGGCTGCAATGAGAAATATTGATTCTTCTTTCTATGAGGCTGCTGAGATTGATGGTGCTACAGGCTGGCAGCAGTTTAAATACATCACATTCCCACTTATCAAACCAATTCTGAAAATTGACGCAGTTCTGATCATTACAGGTTCTCTGAAATATTACGATCTGGTTGCTGTTATGACTTCAGGTGGACCAAACCATGCAACAGAGGTTATGTCTACATACATGTATTATCAGTCATTTAATATTCTGAATTATGGATATGCCAGTGCAATCGGTGTTGTCTTAATGTTACTGTGTATATTATCTGTAGGAATTTCCAACAGAGTATTCAAGACAGACGAAACAGTGTAGGAGGTGTAGAAAAAATGAAAAGAAGTGCCTCAGAAAATATATGGCTGGTTATTAAATATGTATTACTGATTGGATTTACAATTCTTTGTATTTATCCTCTTATATGGCTGCTTTTGGCATCATTTAAAACGAATGCTGAGTTGTATACGAATACATGGGGATTACCGGAACAGTGGTCAATGACAAATTATGTAAATGCAGTTGTAAAAGGTGGTGTATTCAGATACTTTGGAAACTCAGTTATTATTGCTGTTTCTGCGGTTCTGGTTACTGTAATCCTTGCGACAATGGCATCTTATGCAATTACCAGAATGCATTGGAAGCTTGCAAACCTTACACATAGTATTTTCCTTTTGGGAATGATGATTCCTATTTATGCCCTGGTAATTCCTCTGTTTTCTATTTTTAAGGGGATGGGGCTTCTGGATACACATCTTGCTGTTATTATTCCGCAGATTGCTGTAGGATTTCCGATGGCCATTTTCATTATCTGCGGATTTATGAGAAGTATTCCGACAGAACTTGAAGAGGCAGCAATTATTGACGGATGTACAGTATTTCAGTGCTTCTTTAAGATTATCCTGCCAATAGCAAAATCTTCAGTTGTAACAGTTGCAGTTGTTCAGTTTATCAATGTGTGGAATGATCTTCTGTTGCCGAGAATTTTCCTCACGGACAGTTCCAAAATGACGCTGCCGGTAGGACTTACCAACTTCCAGGCGATGTATTCTACAGATTATGTAGGTATGATCGCGGCAGTTATTATTACAATTATTCCTAGCATTGTAGTTTATATTTTATTACATAAGCAAATTATGGAAGGTATGGTTGCAGGTGCTGTAAAAGGATGATATGATTCAGAAAAAAGAAATCACTGCTTCTTATATGGGGCAGTGATTCTTTGAATCAGGAAAAGGTGGTAATGTTATGAATTTGTTGATTGCAGATGATGAGGCTGTAATTCGCAGGGGACTGCTGAGTCTTGACTGGAAATCAATAGGAATTACAGATGTGTATTCGGTTGCAAATGGAGTAGAAGCGAAAGAACTTTTATTGAGCACATCGATAGATCTGGTTATTTTTGATATCAGAATGCCCGGTTTCAGTGGACTGGAACTGGCGCAGATGGTGAAAGAACGGTCTATGGATGTGGCCGTTGTACTTTTATCTGGATTTTCAGAATTTGAATATGCAAGATCGGCAATGCGATATGGTGTATATGAATATCTGCTTAAACCGGTTTCTCCAAATGAACTGATGGAAACAATGCATAACGTTATGCACCGTCTGGAACAGAAAAGATTTGAACAGAAGTTATTAAGCCAGAAGGATGAATTTGGGGAAAAGCATGATGCGGTATCGCAGGTAAACAGTCTTTTTGTACAGTCGTCCAATACGATTAAATCTATTTTGACAGATATTGCACAGAACTATGAACAGAATATTTCTTTATCAGACCTTGCTGAGAAATATCATTTTTCAGAGAGTTACATTTCACGTAAGATAAAAAAAGAAACAGGTTACACTTTTGTAGATATTTTAAACGGAATCCGCCTGATGTGTGCAGCCAGTCTTATCAAAACAGGTGAAAAGATAAGTGATGTGTGTGAAAAAACAGGGTTTAATGACCAGCATTATTTTTCACAGCTGTTTAAGAAAACATTTGGATGTACGCCGTCAAATTATAGAAATGAAAATGGTGAAAATTTCCCGGGACTTTATGAAATACTGAATAGTAAATCAGGAAATGGAAAGTGATATGAGAAGGCGCGATAAATTAAAACAAACTGGTGTTTTAAAAACAAATGGAAGTTTGATGAATAAGATTTTTAAAGTCTATATGTTGTTAATGTTTGTTTCATGTGTTGTTCTGCTGGGTGTTTTCGGAATTCGTTTTTCCAGTGTTTATAACTCACAGGCAAGATCACATATGAACGATGTTACTGTAGCAGCAGAAACAGGATTGGAAGAAAGAATCAGCCAGATTGATCAGCTCTCTGTGTCGATTCTGATCAATAACAGTGTACAAAAGAACTTAAAGGAAATCAATTATCAGACACTGGTGAATCCGGAAAATACATCCTTTCAAACTGAAAAAGCAGCGATTTCCAGTGAAATCCGAGGAAGTGTTTTTAATGTCCCGGGAATTGTTTCGGCCAGGATTTTTTCTCTGGATAATGTGGAAATTGTAATAGGAACCTCTGGCAAAAGAATCAAAGCAGATGATATTACAAAAGAAAAAATCTATGACCAAAATGGAGGGGTACTGTGGGCAGACGATGAAGAAAATGGAATGATTGGGTTATATCGTGCCATTCTAAGTGTTGATGATTTTAAACCTATCGGATATATGATTATTGAGTGTAAAAATTCATATTTCAGCGAAAAACTTCAATCTGTTCCCAGCACGTATAAAAATCGTTTTTACCTTTTGAATAATGATATGGACATTATCGTATCCAGTGAGAAAAATATGTGTGGAAATTCTTTTCCACTGGAAACGAGAGATTTTAAGAATGTAAAAATTGTCAAGGATCCCAGTACAGGAGAGAATAGTTATTTTACATATCAGTATGTGAATAATGGGTGGCTTCTGGTTTCCACTATCAATGTGGGGCAGTTGTGGAAGAATATAGGAATTGCGCTGGTGAGTGTGCTTATTACGTTTGGAATTGTGCTTTTGGTTTCTCTGATAATAATGGGATATGCTGCCAGAGTTATGGTAAAACCGACAAAGAAACTGGTAGATAGCATGACTGCATATCAGGAAGGAAACTTTGATTCCCGATTCAAGGTGGAAAGTCAGGATGAGATCAGCCAGATTGGTATGGTCTATAACCAGATGGCAGATAAGGTACAGAATCTGATAGAGAAGAATTATACACTGGAAATCGCAAACAGAGAGGCTGAAATCGAATTTCTGAAAATGCAGATCAACCCTCATTTTCTGTATAACTGCCTGGATACGATAAGCTGGCTTGGCTTTTCAAATGGAAACAGTGAAATAACGGATTTGGCAGTTGCTCTGGGAAAATTTCTCCGGGCAAGTATTAAAAGAGAAGACTATTATACGGTAAAACAGGAAATGGAGGTTGTAGATAACTATTTATTTATCCAGAAATACAGGTTTGGAGACAAAATAGAGATCAGACATAATATTCCTGATGAAGTGCTGAATTTCTATATACCAAGCTTTATCATTCAGCCGGTTATAGAAAACAGTATTGTACATGGTCTGGAAGAACAGATTGAAAAAGGTATCTTGTGGATCAACATTCAGCTATGTGATAACAAATATCTTCAGTTTAATCTGACGGATAATGGAAAAGGCATGGATGAAGAGCAGTTAAAACAGGTCATTCAGAATTATAGTGATAAAAATAAAAAAAGCAGTATTGGATTGAGTAATGTATATCGAAGGTTGAATTTGTTATATGGAGAAGCATGTGAATTTCATGTGACAAGTGTAGCGGGAGAAGGAACAGAGGTGACTTTCAGGATTCCTGTAATGCAGGTACCTGGCAATCATACTCAGAATGAAATATAAATGTTTGGTGGAGGACATGACAATGAATGCAAAACAGAACTACAAATGGAACGAACTGACAATGGGAACCTGTTATTATCCGGAGCACTGGGATAAGAAACTCTGGGCAGATGATCTTGACAGAATGAAGAAGGCCGGAATTTCTGTGATCCGTATTGCAGAGTTTGCATGGAGCAAAGTAGAGCCAAAGGAAGGTGTTTTTACCTATGATTTCTTTGATGAATTTCTGGACCTGTGCAGTGAAAAGCAGATGAAAGTTATCTTCGGAACACCTACAGCAACTCCTCCTGCATGGCTGACAGAAAAATATCCGGAAGTCTTAAATGCACGGAAAGATGGTGTGCTTCTCAGACATGGAGGAAGAAGACATTATAATTATAACTCACCGGTTTATCAGAGACTTTGTGCAAGAGTTGTGGAGAGAGAAGCTGCTCATTATGCGAAACATCCGGCAATCGTGGGATGGCAGATTGATAATGAAATCAACTGTGAAGTGAATGAGTTTTATTCAGAGGCAGATTCTGTTGCGTTTCGTGAATTTCTCAGAAAACAGTATGGAACTCTGGAGAAATTAAATGAAGCATGGGGAACTACCTTCTGGAATCAGACTTATACAGCATGGGATCAGATTTATGTTCTGCGCCCGGTTTTAAGTCAGGGAATTAATCCTCATCAGCATCTGGATTATATCAGATTTATTTCAGAGAGTGCCCGTCATTTCTGTAAAATGCAGGCAGAGATTATCAAAAAATATGTAAAACCGGGAGACTATATCACAACAAATGGTAAATTCTGGAATCTCGACAATCATAAAATGGAGAAAGAGTCTCTTGATGTTTATTGCTATGATTCTTATCCGGATTTTGCATTTGGTCTGGATCGCAATCCGCTGCACAGTGATGATCTGAATGATCGTAAATGGTCCCATAATCTCGCAGAGGTACGTTCTATTTGCCCTCATTTTGGAATTATGGAACAGCAGTCCGGTGGAAATGGCTGGACAACCAGAATGGAAGCACCGTCTCCGCGTCCGGGACAGTTAACTCTCTGGGCAATGCAGAGTGTAGCTCACGGTGCTGATTATATTTCTTTCTTCCGCTGGAGAACCTGTACATTTGGTACAGAAATCTACTGGCATGGAATTTTGGATTATGATAATCGCGAGAATCGCAAATACAGAGAGGTTCAGGATTTCTATAAGAAGTTAAAAGCAATTGACGGTGTATGCAATTCAGAATATAAAGCAGCATTTGCAATCGTTAAAGATTACGATAATGAATGGGATACTTCTGTAGATACATGGCATAACAGAGTAGCAGGAGCAAGCGAGCAGGGAATCTTTAAAGCTGCTCAGCTGACACATACACCATATGACATTGTATATCTGCAGGAGGACAGTGAACTTACAGATCTGACGAAATATCCGGTACTGTTTTATGCACATCCGGTTCTAATCAGTGAAGAACGCGTGAAACTTCTGAAAGAATATGTTGAGCAGGGCGGAACATTGGTTATCGGATGCCGTTCAGGTTATAAAGATATGAATGGTAAATGTGTGATGCTTCCACAGCCGGGGTTGCTGGCAGAACTTACCGGTACAGATGTACGTGATTTTACATTTACAAGTCCTGCAGAAGACGAGGTATTTGCAGAGTTTAGCGATAAGAAAATTCCAATGCCAGTATTTAATGATATTATTACACCGCTGGAAGGCACAAAAACACTGGCCATCTATGGAAACAGTTATTATGAAGGAAATCCTGCGCTTACCTGCCATGCAGTTGGCAAAGGACAGGTATTACATCTGGGGGCAACTTTCAATAAGGAAAATACTGAAGCATTGTTTGATTATCTGAAGATTAAAGAGCCATTTAAAGAATATATTGAAGCTCCGGAAACAGCGGAAGTGATTATGCGTGAGAAGGATGGAGAGAAATACATTTTTGTATTAAACTATCAGGCTGAAAAGATTGAATATACACTTCAGAAACCAATGATCGCACTTTATGATAAAACAGAAGCAACAGGAAGATGTACACTTCCTGCATTTGGAACTGCTGTGTATAAAGTAATAAAATAAAAAGTATTTCGAGAGTTACCGAAAGAATATAAAGACGGGGACTGACTAAAAACTGCTATAGAAACAAGAATGATATATTTGGTTTGTTATTCAAAGAAACATATATCAGGAAATGTTTGATATAGCAGTTTTTATTTGTCTGTGTATATGACAGGAAGGATAATCTTGGTAATTTTTATCAGGCAGTTTTTTGATAGACTATTCCCCAAGTAATTTCACATAACGTGCCTGATGATGAACGGCAGGGAGAAATACATTTAAAATATCATCTGTCTTTATACGGAGGCTGGAAGTGTTGATACATGGATGGCAGCCAAGATAAGCCTGGTTCAAAAGATCTTCATCAATCAGGAGTTGTACCTTATTGTCCTTGTCGTTCATCAGTCCCATAACGCTTACAGAACCCGGAGTGATATCCAGTAATTCTTCCATATATTTCTCGTTGGCAAAGGAGAGCCGGGCGGTGTTTATCTGAGAGGAGAGTTCTTTTGTTTTAAATTTCTTGTCTCCTGGCATCAGCAGGAGATAGAAGTCTGTCTCCTGTCTGTTGCACAGGAAGAGGTTCTTGCACATATGTGTTCCGAATAATGCGTCTATATCCTGGCATGCTTCAATAGTCATTGCTGCCTCGTGATCTATCCGGTCATAGGAGATACCAAGAGAGTCTAATAAATCGTAAACACGTATTTCTTTTTCTAATCGCCCGGCGTTAGTGGCAGGACGTCCATTTAATAATTCCATTTTTTAATTCCTTTCGCGTGATTATAAATGTAAAAGCATTGCTTTGAAGATATCTGCAGGCATTGTAGCACAGAGGTTTATAAAAAACAATATAATGGATGGGAAGGGGATTAAAAAGAGTTCTTCTGCTTCTATAAATTGATAGTTAATGAGAAACTTTGCTCGAGATGAGCGTAGAATTTTATAAAAATGTTGTGTTTTATATATTTTTAAATAAATATGAGAAAGGGAAAACTGGAAACATTTTTTATTTACTTAAGTTTGTTTCCAGTTTTGACTTGTAAAGAAATGTTACATATTATCTCTGAATTCTTCAAGAGAAGAGGCGCTAAGAGAAAGTTGAATGACCGCGCGTCGCATTCTCGTTACTTCAGTGATGAGTTAGACGCGCAATTTTTTTGTTAAAAAAAGAACGTATGTTTACAGAATAAGATATCTA